>OLRS01000389.1_pt1 | contig 52868 bp, 53 predicted proteins | sample 1673171 | NCBI WGS metagenome assembly OLRS01 (sample SAMEA3136762, study PRJEB25190) | human gut metagenome | biome: human gut; feature: human-associated habitat; material: faeces | place: Austria | collected 2013
ATATAAGAATTACCACAATTATCAGTATACTTATGAGTAGGTTCATCAAAGTATAACTTAGTTTGCTTATATTCAGGTTTAACTGGTATCATTTTGTACTTTCGTATTTCCCCCGTAAAGGAGTGTTAACAATGCTATCACTTATCAACCCTAATTCTCTCTTTTGAGCTTCTACTTGAGCTTCCAAATCACTAGCATCTTTAGCAGACATAGAACTAGTAACTACTTTACCACCACGAGCTTTCTTCTGTTCTATTTCAAGAGCAGCAGCTTGCTTAGCTTCACCTAAAGATTTAATCTGATTAGGAATGATATTAATAATACCATTTAACTTAGTTATCAAATCAATAACTGGTAAAGTATCTTCTGCTTGTAGACCAGTATTAAGTTTGTTAGTAAGTTGTTCACTAATTATATTAGCTGCACGAGAACTATTATGAACTGCTCTAAGAATAGTTTCAAGAGCTTCACCTGCTACACCCATCTTATCTTCATGGTATCTATCAATAAGACGAAGAATAAGAGCATCAGGTTGCCAATCATTAGGAAGAGCGTAATTAGCTCTAGCAGATGCTAAAGCTTCTGAACGACTATATCCCATTTGATTAGGCGGAGATTTAGGGTCGGCTAGATAAAAAATAACTCCGGCTTCTTTAAGATACCGAAGTTTATCTTCACTAGTATCACGAAGATATAACTCTCTTACATCTTTATCCTGTATCTGATAAACGTTAGGAGCAAAGGGATAACCTTGCTCGTCAACGCTAATCATACCTGTTAAATCCAAAGGGGCAATCTTCGTAATCATAACCTTTATTATTTCTTAGTTCAATATAGTAATCAGAATCATTAACTGGCTTCATCTTACTAAAGAAGTACATATATAATTTAAAAGACCTCTCATCTTGATTAAACTCTCTAAGTTTCCTTGCGGCTAACTTACGATTAAGTCTAACAGTTCGAGATATTATCGAAGTTCTACTTCTAAATTTACTACGTTGAGCCATTCGAGTAGCAACTAAGCTCTTTTTAAATTTCCAATATTCTTCATTAGTAAGTTCTTGCCTTTTAGCTTTCATTACGGGGTGATGTTCTATTGCATCTAACTTGGCTTCATTAACAATAAATCCACCAATAAAAGGAATTGAAACTCGTTGTAGACTTTTAATCCTATCAATAATTTGGTCTTCGATATTATCTATAATATCATCTATTATTTCAGCTTCAAGAGGTGTAACACCTAATAAACTAATAATATCAGGACGAGTTACTAATAACTCCTTTTTCTCTTTTAAATCAATAGAAGGCATCTAGTTTATACATTTAGTAAATTAGTAGCTACTATAAACTTTTGAGGTTTACCACTAGGAATAAGACCTTCGACAGAGTTCTGACCTTGAATATCAGTAAGACGAACAATCTTATATCCAATACAAACTACTGTTTCAGCAATAGTAGTAATAAGTTTGCCATTGTCACCTTTCTTTTCAGTAGTAACAGGGGTTACTTCTGTACCAAGCAAACTAATAACAGAACCACTTCCAACTTTACGGAATATCTCACCACGAGCAATACTAAGATTTAAGTCTTGGTCGCCACGAATAAATTCAGCAAGATTATAAGGAGTAAGTTCATTACTACGAGGATTACAATCTATACCAGTAAATACATCAGATGGAGCAACATATAAGAAACGATTAAGCATAGCTCTATCTTCTTCTTTAACATCATCGGCATAGTTAGTCTTAACTAATATAAATCTAGTACTACCAGTACCCTTTAAATCAGGATTGATAATCTCACGAAGTTTAGCAGTCTGAATAATAGCGACAATACCAAAATGCTTAAACGGAGTTATATCTTTAACTCGGTCAGAAACATATTTGAAATCAATTTCTCCAATGTGTTGAGGAACTAGGAAAGTTTCTCCTTTAGTTTTGTTCTCTAAATGTAACATAATTACTTTAATTAGATTGTTAATACTATTAATTAAGTTGACTAGCATTACTAAAAGTAATATATGCACTAGTCATTAATAGTACAAGTATACGAATAATATTCGTACTATCAATATCTAACTCGTTAAAAAACCTTTAGAATTGTATTCGCTATATAATTCACATCCATTCACACTAGTTCACATTAGTACACACTCTAATACAAGTCCACTACTTAACTAAAATATTGACTAAATCTTACCATTCTATTTTTACAATCCTAATGCTAAATCTTCGAACTCTTCGATAGAAGAGGAGAAAGGGCTTACACAATAAGACCCAGTAGACAACTAATACCATATAATATAAGTAAGACCAATTAAGGACTTAAAGGAATTGATTAGACTAATAGGACTAACTAATAGGATAATTCTTCTATAAGAAGAGTTAGACTACTAACAACAATAGATATACAGAAGGGAATTAGAAATACTATTAGAACTAACTAATGTATATAGACTTAGAAATAGCACTGAAACTACTGTTAGAAATAGAATTAGGAATAAGACTAATAATGAACTTAGAAATAGGATTGGGACTATTAGAAGAAATAAACTTAGAGGTACTACTATTAGTGCTGCCCCACAAAATAATATTTTTCATGAATATATTTTTATCGAGACGAAGCTCCTACCACCAACGCCCCCCTACTCTCAAACCAATTCCAATACCCCCGTCAAGACCAAATGACCTTAAACATATTGCTATTAATATAAATGTTTAATTAAATACTTATGTTTATGATATTTCTATTGTTGTTATCAATAGCAGTGGTTATGACTACTGCTACTTATCTTTCTGCTATTAGCAGACAGAAACGGGATTGGAGAAAGTACGGTCGTGCAGGTGAAACCTACGACAAGTTTTGTTCACGTTACTATACTAGATACGTATGAATACTTCTGATAAGATTAAAGTGGTACACTTAGCATTAAGTATGCTAGGTGTGCCAGTATTCATACATCTAAGTTACATTAAGTTGTATGATAACCATGTGAATAGCTTTCTAATACTATTAGTAGTGTTAGTACTTATACTAGATGCTAACGATGTTGTTAAAGAACTATTGGCTTAATCAAACCAAATGACTATAAACATATTGCAGTTACTATCAAATCAAATGACTTTAAACATATTGCCATTGTGTGTGTGGTTAGGATGCACATTGGTTGAACAGTTGCTAACCGATTTATAACATTTAATTTATTTGTATTATGGGAACAAAAGTTAATGATGCTGCTAGAAAAGCAGCCGAAGCAGCTGCAAAGGCTGCTAAAGAAGCTGCTGATGCAGCAAGTGCTAACGCTGAAACAGCTAACGCTGATAAAACTGCTGATGAAGCTGCTGATGAAGCTGCTGATGCTCGTATAGTTGACCTATCCGAGTATCAAGGACAGGATGCAGACGATATTACTCGTCTGTTGCTTGACCGTCCTGATTTTGAGAATCACGACAGCTTAATGATTACTAATATCATTGATAATAGTAATCGTTATGCAGGTGCTCTTACTGTTGTTGTTAATCGCAACATTCCACAGTTTGTTAAAGATGCTGCTAGTGGTACTTATGTCGAGTCTACGACTCGTAATATATTTACTACTCGTATTCAGCTTGCTGCAATTCTTAAAGGTCAGGGCGAGCCAATGCTTGCCAATGCTGTTATGACTGCACCTCTGTCGGTGTTACACGTTATCTTTAAGAAAGCTCGCATTAGTGTGCTTGGACACGTGCTTGCACAAGGTGAGGTATTCGTCAATCCGTTTGCCGCTAAGATGTCTCGTGAAGAACGTGTTAATGAACACGACCGTTATGAGTATTTCCCGTATGAGTTGTCGATGAGAACTCTGTCTCTTGCAGACGAGATGCTCGTCGCTGACATGTTGGCTAAATACCAACCTGATGCAGAGGGTGCTGCTTAACCAGTTACGTAGTGGAGAGAAATCTCCACTACTAAACTAAAGTCACACCATTCGGCACGTGTTCGACAATACTCTTGACTTATGCTCGCTATCCGGCAAAGCTATCCGGCAAAGCTATCCGGCAAAGCTAATCGGGATTGGAAACGACCCTAGTCACCTGATAAGCGAAATGCTACAACTGATAAGCGAAGCTAACCAGCTGATAAGCTAAAACCCTTGTAAAACCACATCAAAACTTTAAGGGTCGCAGCAGCTCCACGTTAAGCAAGAGTAATGGACTAATAGCAGAGTTAGAAAAATCTGATACGGAATCAGATGCGTCTATATTATATATATATATATTATATACTTTAGTATATAATTATAATATATATATATATAGGGGTCGAAAAGACCGTCCGCAAGGTCGGTGACTATTGTCGTAGACAATAGGAGCAAGCTCATACAATCACACCAATAACAACAAATAGTATCAATAGTATCAAGACTATTACTAGTATTGACAACATCAATGCTCGGAAGGGTCGCTAAGGCTCCTCGTTAAGCTAGATAGTAGAGTAGACAATAGAGTGAGATAATACTAGTGAAGTAAGAATAGTTAGAAGATGTAGATAAGAGAGATGAGTTGGTTAAGTAGTGGTACTACTCCCTCTCTCACCTCTACTCCTTCATTCTAACTCACCACTCTAATCTACAATGTTACGACTATCACTTCTACAACTTCGTCTATGGAGTTAGAATTTGAATCATATTCATATATTAGTCCTTATTATTATAGTGCCAATAGTCCTATAATAGTAATTGTTTCTATATTAGTCCTAGTTCCTAATCCTTACTATTATTGACTATAATAGTCCTAGTCGTTGGTTGTTATTGTTGGTACTAAGTTCCTAATATCTATGATATTAGTCGTTAGAGTTTAAATCATAGTCTTACTATTATTGTAGTCGTTATTATTGTAATTATCTCTGTTGTTAGTCCTCTATAATAGTTTCACTATTATATCGGATTGATAGTCTTAATAATAGTCTTAATAATAGTACTATTATGTTGTCTATTATTATATTGTAGTTGGTTATTGTTAGAGCGTCACTACCATTGTCTTTGACAATAGTAGTTCGAGCGATTCCGGTAATAACAATACTATATATTACAACTGATAACAGAAGTAACATTATTGGTAATATTATTAATAATTGTATTATTGTGTAGCTTGGCTTGTCACGCTCGCAAAGCTCGCTGTCTCCCCCATAAAGGAGTGACATTACTGTACTTCTTCTGTTCTCTATCTTATCCACTTATTAACTTATATTATTATGTCTAAATACGATATTACTATCTTATCATTACTATTTATTATAACTATTATTAAATGTAATGACTTTCTTCTTAATAGTAGGATTACTCTTACTACTATGATGTTCTCTTTATTAATGATTGCATCTACATTATTTGTATTTATAATGATATTTAATATTGCTTCATCATGACAGATTATCAGTTCCATATATTTCTATCTTTGATTTGGATAGTTATATTCTTCTGTTATTTGATATTTAACTATCTTACTTGTAAGAAGGTTCGTATCACTTACTCTTTGATTCAAGCTATTATTACTTTTATAATAGTTAGTCTATTTGTCTCTTATATTATATAGAGACTTTGTACTTTTAAAATTAAATTCTTAATAATTAATACTTGTATTTATGAAAGCTGTTGTAATTGATAAAAAGCATTTAACTCTTGTGTCTCATACTAATGGAGTTGTTATTGTTGAAGAAAGCGGTTGTATTATTGATTTAGATTTTCATGTACTTTCTTCTATTTTTGAGCTTGCTGATTTCAACACTACTTGTACTATTAGAGATTGTGATGAGATTGAATCTCTTAAATCTAATAATAGTGAATTGACCGAATGTAATAAGTTTCTTGAAGAGCAACTTAATAATAGTGCTGATAGAATTACTGAATTACGTAATCAAATTAACGGTCTTAATAATGAACTAGATATTCGTGGAAGGCGTATATCTCAATTAAATGATGAGATTGAAACTCTTAGAGCCGAGCTGATAAAAAATGAAGAAGAACGTATATCATTAGTTGACCGTATTGATAATCTCAATAAACAATTGGAAGAAAAGACTTCTCGATTAGCTGAAAGAACTCATGTTTCAAGAGTTTTTAGACAAGCTCTTTATGATTTGAGACTTTATGTTCAACCATATAAAGAATACGAGCTAGATTTTGAATGGCTAACTATTCGTAATTCTATTGATTCCGGTTTCTTTATTCGATTTAAAGATACTGCTAGTGCTGCTAGAGCTATTGGTGATTGTAGATATTACATATCTCTTAAAGACGTATTAGATAAATATGAAAATGATATTGTAGACTTCAATGTCTCTGCTATGGATATTTATTATATTCATAAAGCTAGTCCTAATGTTGTTCGTAAGTTCAATTATGATAATTTTAATATTACTTGTAAAGACCAACGTACTGCTAATACTATTAATACTCTATTGAATTGTTCTAATATATCAGTTTATGATATAATGGATAAATTCAAAGATGATATAACTTATAGCAATACTCATTAAATATTATCATTATTGTTTGGTATTTCCATTATTTATTGCTATACTTGCATCCGTATTACAAAATTTAAGATTATGTATGACGAAGGTGTAGAATTTCCTATTTGTGGTTTGGTAGCTGATATAGACTATCTCGACTGTGAAATGGCTAATAATTGGAATACTGGAAATACTCTAAGTGAGGATAACATAGACCTCGACTTAGATATAACTCATATTGAAGATTAATTAAATACTAATAGTTATGAATGAAAAAAAAGAAGTTGATGTTCTTAGTAAGAAACGTCCTACTGTCAATGAGTTAAAGACAGAAGTTATTCGTCTACGTAAATCTAATGAAAAGTCTGATGCTGGTCTTAATCATTATAAGGCTATGTATGAGAATATTTGTAATGAAGATAAAGCTCTTCGTAGTATGTCTTCTAAATTAAGTGCTGCTAATAATCAATTGGAAGCTAATAATAAAGCTCTTAAAGACGGCATTAAATTTCTTGAATCTAAGTTAGATAAAGCTAATAAAGATTACGAAGAGCTTAAAGCTAAGAGACAGTATAATACTGTTGGTTTTGTTATTGCTTCTCTTATTGCTCTAGGAGCTGTTGCAGTTATTATTTTACGTTTAGTATAATGCCGATACGTACTCTATTTAATTAATATCTGACAAAAGGGTTAAATAAATGTCGGTTTCCACTCTATTAAGATTATTCAGGTCGTGAGACTAGAGTAATATTAGTAGAGTTTTTTATTGTCTAACTTATAAAACTTATTATAATGAAAGAAGTTATTGAATCAATATTTGCTGCTGTTATGGGCGATGATGTTTTAGCTAAAGCTAAAGAAGAATTTCGTAGACAGTTTATTGAAGGTGGACTTAATGAATCACTTAAAGAAGATGTTGAAAGTCTCCATGTTAAGAAGTTAAATAATCTTCTTAATGATATTCTTGAAGCTGATTATTCTATTGAAGATAAGATTAAAGCTATTGAACAATGGGATGATATAATGACTAATTATGTCAAATATATGGAAGAACTTCGTGATAAAACAATGGAAGGTTATGATAATCTTTGTAAGAAGTATCACGAGAAACAAACTAATACCTATTCCGCATTCTATACTCGTACTAACCTTGTTATTCTTGATAAGAATAACAGACTTAGAAATTCTTTCAATGGTGAAACAATGACTCTTTATAAAGGTAATAGTCTTGATGAAGCCGTTAGCACAGTTGAAGGATTTCTTAAAATCAATACTAAGTACCACTGTGTAGATTATCGTAAGATATATAAAGATTGATATTTTGTTTGTCTGTTTTAGTTAAACTAAAATTTTGTCGTATTGTAATATAATATCTATTGTTCGTGAGAATTATAGCTATTGGTTTTATGGAATTATTAATTGAATAGTACTGTTCGTGAGAATCGTACTATTATTTATTCTGATAGCTCTGACGATGACTAATCTAAGTTGAAACATTAACCAAATGGTTGAAGTAAGGGAAATCCTCTTCGTAAAATGTCAGCTATAAATACATAGTATTTGTGTTTGTTACAAGTTTATTAATTACTGTCGTGAGATAGAATCAAACTTTTAATTTTTACCCCTAGTTAAATTACTGTCGTGAGATAGAATTAGGACTTTTATAAATATTAATTATTTAGCATGGAGCAGAAGCGTCTGCTCCTTTTCTATGATTATTAATTAAAACTATATACCGACATGAGTAAAAAAGAATTTATTAAACTACTTAGAGAACTTCAAAAATTACAAGTATCTGTTATTGATAGTGATGATAATCGGAGAACAATAGATATTTATACTAGTTCACATGGTAGTGATATTAAACCGATTTATTGTATTTCTTTTTATTTATTCATTTATGAATCTAATAATAATGATATTAAAGAGCTTTATAGTAAAACTTTATATAGTAATGAAACTATTACTTTCAATTGTAAGATTCTAAATGAAATAAAGAAGAAAGTACAAGAAATGTCACCCCTTTACGGGGGAGAAAAGCGGAGCGAAGCGGAGCGGTCAGATGCTCCTATTAAATAATAATTAAATACTAAACGTAATGATTAAAAAGAAAGTAAAACTTGGAAGACAAGAAAAGAGCTATAAATTAGTAGCTTTTACTCTTAATGTATTTGAAAGTGTTAAACTCGTTAAAATGGAAGAAAGGAGACGTATTCCTAGTCATGCCGAAGTTAAACGAGTTTAAACAAGATAATGGTAAGCTCATTGTAACGACTGGCAAATGTCTAGTTTGTGGCGATGAGCTTCTTGTATTTGGTACAGATAATATTTATATTTGTCCAAAATGTAAGGAAATATTAGATGGTGGTAATTGTTTAGTTCTTGAAACTATATTTGTTGAAGATAATAGAATTGTTACTGCTAGAAATTGTATTGTTCCTAAAGACCAAATGCATACTAATGTTCCTATTGTATGTATGCCTTCTGATGAATTTAGTAAGTTATACGAAATATATAAAACTAAAGCTAATTAATATGGTTGTAGATTTAAAACAATGTGTTAATCCTGATAGTACGTTTGATGTATATTTTGAAGGACTTAAAGCTGTTATATCTCATGATGCAGATGTTAATGCTTATCATTGCATTATTATAGATGTTCATAGTGATAGGTGTTGTGAAATTATTCCGTTACCTAGGATTATGAATACTGATAAGTATAAGATATTCCCCCGTAAAGGAGCGTGCTGTATACAATATCTTCCTAATCAAATTGTTAAACCTTAGTAATATGGGACTAAGTTTTAAACTATCTGCTGTAAATGAGGAAAAGAAGATTCCTCGTGAGAAAGTAATAATGCAAATTGTTGTAGGTACTATTGTTCTACATAACAATGAATATAAGTTCAATCCTAAAGGTACTGATGAACTTATTACATTATCTGAACGTTCATACTCATGTAAAGGCTTTAAGACAATATATACTCGTGCATTAGATAGTCATGGTAGACCTACTAAGATTGTTAGATGTACTGATGCTTATTGTACTATGCCTAATTGTTATATTCCATTTAAGATAGGATTACCAGTTAAAGGTTATATTCTTAAATGTCGTGATAATATAGATAAATTTTTATTGAAATGCAATGAATTTTGAAAAGTTTGATGATGCTAAGAAAGATGATAGTGTCTTAAATAGTTTTACTCGTGACCAAAAGATTGCTTATGAGAATCTTGTAGCTTTTATAGAAAAGGGTTATGTTGAAGGTGATTATAGACGTGCGCTTATTGGTGCTGCTGGTACGGGTAAGACTTATATGATACGTGAAGTAATAAAAAGATGTGGTTTAGCTAAATCTGTTATTGGACTTGCTGCTCCTACTCATAAAGCTGCTCGTGTACTTCGTGTATCTACTGGATATGCTACATCTACTGTTGCTAGTGATTTAGGTCTAAGACTTAATACAGATGTTACTGATTTTGATGTTAATAATCCGCCTTTCGACCCATTGGCTGAAAAGAAGATTAAACAATATAAGCTATATATTGTTGATGAAGCATCTATGATTGGTATTAATCTTAAAACTCTTATAGAAAGAGAGTGTGAACAGTTTGGCTGTATGCTTATTTATATGGGTAAATAGTTATTGCCCAGTTTAAACTCTTCTAATTGCTGGAAACTCGTGAAGATAATAGTACTACAACATAAGTTGAAAAACTAAGTGTGAATGTTAGAAAAACTATTATTATATGACAATCAGCAGCGAAGTCTCTAAATTATGTTCATTTACATAATAAGAGAAACGTTCATCGACTATCCCGTAAGGGAGTACAATTCTATGGAATTGGAAACGGAGAGAGTTGTATATTTGCAATTTACTCCCTATATTTACATAAATTTTTAAAATGTAAATATTATGAGTAAAAAAGAAACTCCAAAAATGTATGGTTTAGAACATAAGTTAGATTCTAAATGTGTTTATGTTCATTTTATTAAATCTATTAATATTCCTATTTATATAGGAGAAGGAAGTGTAGAAAGAGCTTTCAATTTTACTAATAGAAATAATAAATGGAAAGAACTAGTTAGTAATCTTAATGATGTTCATGTTGAAATAGTTGCTATTGATATTACTAAAGAAGAATGTATAGAAATAGAAAAGCAACTAATAAAACTGTATAAAGAAAGAGGATTTGAACTTGTTAATTGTAATAATGGAGGTAGTTGTATAGGGGCTTTTGGAGAAGATAATTATTTTTATAATAAACATTTATTTGGTAAAGATAATGGTAATTATGGAAATAAGTATTCTAAAAATCCTTTATCTATTAAAGTTATTCAATTAGATATATTTGGGAATGTTATTAAGAAATGGAGTTCTGCACAAGAAGCAGAAGAAATAGGCGGATATATTGCTAGTTGTATTAATAGTTGTTGTAATGGTAAACGTCAATTACATAACAATTATCAATGGATATTTGCTTATAATTATAATCCTAATAAGTCTTATGAATATGTTCCTAAAGGAACTTCTATGAGAATTTATTTAGCTATTGGTATAAGAGATAATAAATCTTATATTCACGGTATATATAATTCTGGTAACGAACTTACTGATAATGGATTTAATCCTAGATTAGTTCAACAAGTTGTTACTGGTTATAAAAAGTCTCATAAAGGTTTTGCTTTTGTTGATTTCTTTAGATTAACTAAAGAACAACAAGACAAATATAAAGAACAAGTTATTGCAAAATTATATAGCTAAGATATAGTCAGGCTATTATAGAAATATAGTAGGTTATGGATAACTATCAGTTACCGCCTGTTAAAGAAACTCGTTCGCGTTGTTTCGATAACATTAAGTTTTATACTCTTAGACAGATTGTAAGACAAGAAGAAAGTAATCCTGTTAGTGAATTATTAAGAATATTAAGAAAGGATATTGATAATAGAACTTGGAAGTTCCTAGAGTTTATCAATAGAAATCGGTATGCTTTTGATTCTACTCAAACTAAAGGATATTATACTTGTGGTGCATTTGAGTTTCAATCTCTTGTAATAGACGGATTTTATAATGAAGAATTTACTAGAGATGTTGATACTTGTCGTCTCGTTACTTATACTAATAAATCTGTATCTGACTGGAATAAATTAATTCGTAAGAATATTATTGAAGATAGTGGTAAAGCAATTCTAACTAAGAATGATTTAGTAATGTCTTATAATACTTTTATTGATGATTTTAAAGATACTATTATCGTTAACTCCGAAGATTACATAATACATGATATTAAGAACTTTACTAATAGAGATAATATTCATGGATTTAATGTAACCTTTATACAAGTTAATGGTGGTAATAGAACTAAACCTTTATTTGTGGTAGACCATTCTGATTTTAATAATGCTATGCTTTATTATAAGTTAGGTGAAACGTATATTTATAATGCTATTAATGCTGATAAATATAATAGAACTAAACGTTGGAAAGAATACTATGAATTTAGGGAGAGAAACTTATTATTAGTTAATCTATTAGATAAAGCTACTAATAAGATAAAGTTCAGTCGTGATTTAGATTACGGTTTTGCTCTTACTAGTCATAAAGCACAAGGTAGTACTTATGCTGATGTGTATATAGATATAAATGATATTGTATTTGATACTAGAACTGGTAATCCGTGGGGAGATATAGATAATACTCTTCGTAGATTGTATACAGCTTGTAGTAGATGCAAAAATCGTTTATATTTGTGTTATGGACAATAAATAAAGTATAAGTATGAACTCTATGTGTTATGATGTCGAAGTAACTAGAAATTACTTCTCGGTAGTATTTGTTGATTTACGTAGTTATCTCAAAGTATTTAGTGATTGTGTCGATAATGATGGAAAAGCTATTCCTCTTGTTGATAAACTTACTATTGCAGAGATAAAACAACGTTTAGAAACAATACCTAAGAAACGTTTTGTTTTATATGAAGATGATGATACTGATTTATTCAGTTTATTATATTGGTTACAACAGAAAGCAGATTATTTCGGATATAATAATCGGAAGTACGACCGCTTAATGTTGAGTGCATTGCTCATGTATTATAATCAATTTGATAAACCTAGTAAGTTAATCACATTCTTATATGAAACATCACAGAGAGTTATTCGTAGTTCTAATAATGATACTCTTTGGACTGATAATTTTACTTCTCTTATACTTCGTAATAACGTTGCATTTAGGGATTTAGATTTGTTCCAAATATTTAGGTTAGACCATTATCATAAAAGTCTTAAACAGACTTCTATTAATATTAAATGGTATAATCTAAAAGAGTATACTATGCCACCTATTGGTGATTTAGATAGACATTATTATCACGAGAGATTACCCGAAGCAAAGGGAATGACTGATAGAGAACTTAACATTCATTATCGTAATGTATTTGAGCGATTTATTCCTAAAGAATATCTTAATGAAATGGCTGATTATAACGACAATGATGTATATATTGTTGCCGAGTTAATCAGGATGAATCAGGAAGAAGTTCTTCTAAGGTATCGTATTAGTGAGGAATATAAAGTAGATGTGTATTCTGCTAGTAGAAGTACAATAGCTGATAAAGTTATTGTTAAACTATATAGTAAGTTCACTGGTCTACATCCTAAAGCCTTTATTGATACTAAGACAATACGTAGGAAAATCTTGGTTTCCGAAATCTTGTCAGATAAAATCGCATTTTCGACCCCTGAATTGAACGATATTTTGTCAGGCATACGTTCCCTTACCTTGAAGGGAGAAAAGGGCGAATTTGACCGAGAATTTACCTTTATGGGCACGTCCTATACCATCGCAACTGGAGGTCTACATTCAAATGAGATTCCAGCTGTATATGTTGAAAATTCTGATAGTATTATTGTTGACAGAGATGTTGCAAGTTATTATCCTAATATGATACGTAGTCTTAAAGTATGTCAGAAACACCTTATTCCTAAAGCATGGTTTCGTATAGCTGATACTATTGTTGATGAACGACTAGAACATAAACATTTAGCCAAAGATAAATCTCTTGATGTTATGGAGAGAGATAAACATGCTACTGCTGCTGCTTGTCTAAAGATTGTAGCAAATGCTGGTATATTTGGTAAAATGGGAAGTGAAAAGTCTTTCTTATGTGACAAGAAAGCAATGTATCAAGTTACTATTAACGGTCAGTTATTTTTATTGATGTTAATAGAGAAACTTGAACTTGCAGGTATTCATGTTATAAGTGCTAATACAGATGGTATTGTAACTATTGTTCCTAGAGAATTAGAACAAACTGCTGATGATATTTGTCATTGGTGGGAGAAACATCTAGGGTTAGAGCTAGAATTTACATATTATACAAAGTATGTAACCGAAGGCGTTAATAGTTATCTTACTGTTAAACGTGGTGGAAGTAGTAAGTTCAAAGGTAGAATGAATCCTAAGATGTTCTTAGAGGATTTATCTAAAGGATATAATTCTCCTATTGTAGCTAAATGTGTTACTGAATACTTTATTAATGGAACTCCTGTAATGGAAACTCTTAGAAATGCTAAATCTATTCTTGATTTCTGTCGTACTCAAAATGTTAATCATAAGTATAGACTAGAGTTTACTCATGTCGTAGACGGAAAGATAAGAACAGATGTGGTACAGAGGAATACAAGGTTTTACATTTCCTCTACGGGGGGAACATTGATGAAAGTCGAGAGTATGGGCTGGAATGAGCATAATGAAGAACAAGTTAAGAAGAGTTCTCTATGTGCAGGTCAACGTGTTTCTATATGTAATACTGTTGATGATACTGATATATCTGAATTAAATGTTAATTACTTATATTATTATAATGAAGCTATGGCTATTATAGAACCAATAGAGCAAAGTCGTAATAATAAAGGTAAAGGTAAACGTTTAGTTAAGAAATACTATGGAATGAGAAATACTTTATTTGACTGATATGGATATAGAAAAGATATGCAAAGACAACTTAGGAAAAATAGTTGATTATAAAGGTTTCAAAGCTAAGGTTATAGGTTATAATATAACAATTAATTATCTTATTGTTTCTCTTAGTCCTGTTACTAATTACGAATTGATTGGAAACGATAGTAATATTATTATACTAAATGAAAACGGTAACTTTAGTTATGCTTATATTCATCCTAATGCTTATAAAGAGGAACTAAAAATTACTTGAATATGGATATAGAAAAGATATGTATAAATAATCTAGGAAAGGAAATTGACTATGGTAGTCTTAAAGGAATGGTAGTAGGCTATAATATAGTATTAGAATGTTTAATCTTATCTCTTGTTGAAGATTGTGGTTGGAATGATTTTGTAAGTAGTGATATTATTCTTCTACATAGTCCTCTTAATCGTAGTCATGTTCTTGCTAATATTAAATGGTATAAAGGACAACTTGTATTATGAACGATGTAACCGATATTTATAATGAAGCTGCTAATAAATGGTCTGATAACAAAGGTGTGGGTAGTGTTATTCTATCAGAACCATTAAGTGTAATGAACTTTGTTACAATGGTATTAGATAAAATGGTAGCTAAAACTCCTGATTTAACGTCTCTTATTATAACAGAGACTATGGAAGATAGAGCTAACATTAATTATTATCTCGATAATACTTCTGAATTTAAAGAGATTCATAAACAATTGATAACTGATAAGCGATGTCTTATACTCACTCGTGATTATGTTGAACGTTCTCCGTATAAACCTAGTCCTAGTAGTCATAAAGATGTACTTATTACTATTAATGTAAAGAAGTTCAGAAAGATTGCAGAGAAATATAGTGGTAACTATTTTAAGTTTAAGCTACTTGCTACTAATGCTATTGATAGTGTTGCTGATAATGCTGTACTTATGTATAAATATGCTCCTAAAGTATATGAAATTAATTATGCTCACTTAATTAATCGTTCTATTCATTCCCCCATAAAGGAGTATCAAAAGGGTGTTATTTTAACTGATGCTGATAGAATCTATTATGATAAATGCAGCCAATATATTAATGAAAGTATTACTATATTTGGTACTTTTGAAAAGTTAGAAGAATGTCGTGTTGGTAATACTAGACTTAATATTGCTGCTGAAACTTGTAGATTACAAGTAGCAGAAAGTAATGGTTGGTCTGCTAAAATGGATATGACTGATGCAATGTGTCGTAAGATTGATGAATTATATAATCCTAGTGCTTTAGTCGAGAGAGTTACTCAAACTTATAATATTATTAGAGAACGTACTAAGGTAGTTACTGATAATATTGTTAAGCTAGATGTAATACTTGATATAGTTAAGGAAAATATAGGCAAAAGAATACTTATTATTTCAAAGAATGGAGTGTTTGCCGGAAAGATAACAGAGTACCTAAATGCTAATATAAAATACGAAGGTAAATCTATTATGACTAATGGTGAGATATTCCAAACTGGAATGAGTATTCTACAATATGACTATTGCGGAAACTATCATAATGATATGGAAGGAATACAGGCTTATGATAAGAAAGGTAAACCGAAAGTATATAAGACGGGAGCTAAAATCGGACAGCCAGTAATCATGCAAGCAAGAGCGCAGAGAACGCGAAATTTGGAGCTATTTAATGACGACTATATGAAAGTATTGTCGGCAAATAATTCTATTGATACGAGCTTTATAGGAGTTGTAGATATAGTGATTTTCACTTCACCTCTTTGCAGCTCAATACGAGACTTAAAATATCGAATACCTAATCTATCTTTTAGTTCCGTACCTAATATAATATATAAGGTATATTGTAAAGGTACGAATGAAGAAAAGAAGCTAGCAGAAACGAAAGGAGGAAAAGACTATGAAATAGTTAAAGATAGTGAAAATGATTTCATAATAGGAGAATAATAGATGCTAATCTTTGGAGTTATAAAAGAAATTAGTATCTTTGTAGAGTAATCAATAAGCGACCTTTGAAATAATGGAAGAAGTAAAGACAGAGAATGAAAAGACTCTAGCTAAGACAGAACCAAAAGCAAAACCTACTACTAATAATAATAGTATGGTTATGGCTTCCGCTCTGAATACCCTAGACATTTACAATCCCGATGATAGGAGTAAGTTAGAGTTGTATCTGAAATCAGTAATGTCTAGTGATAAGTGCGGTATTAAGACTATTCAAGATGGTCTTGCAATATATAGTCGTGCTAAAGAACTAGGTTTACCATTTACTAGTTGTATTGAACATCTAGGAGTTATTAATGGTAAAACTACATTAGACGTTCACTTAATTAAAGCGTTATTATTGAAGGCAGCTATAACATGGGAATGCACTAAAGATTATATAGCTCTGTATGAATATACAGACGGTAATAATGTTTATATTGATAGTAAGATACCAGAGTATTGTAGGAGATTCAAAAGCAAGAAAGAAGCTGATGAATTTAATGCTAGTTCTGATAATGACGAAATTGGTATTTATCCAGTTAGAAATTATCAAGATTATAATGGTACTATATATAAGGAATATCAGTTAAATAATAAGTTCGGAGTTGCAGCTAATCAACAACAAGCTAAAGATATTGCAGCTAAGGGATTAGTTCCAATCTTCCGAATACCTAATGTTCCTTGTGATTATATTACTGAATATAAACTTACTCGTGTAGTAGATAACAGAGTTATTACTAGTATAGGACATTTTAGTTATAGTGACGCTGTAACTGCTGGACTTGCTAGTAAAGATACATATACTAAATATATGAGAACTCTTATTGGACATAGAGCGTTTACACTAGCTGCTCGTGATATAGCTGCTGATGTTATACTTGGTTGTATGGAAACAACAGAAGCTAAGATAGTAAACAATATGAATATCAGTGATGCTGATATTGTAGAGATTTGATAGTAATAGAAGTCTAACTATTACTAATCAATAGATACGAAATAAGACAAAAACTAATTTTAATTGCTTATGGAAGAATACAAAATCGTTGAAGGATTTCCAAATTACGAAGTAAGTAATCTAGGAAATGTTCGTAATAGATATACTAAACAAATTCTTAAACCTAAAATAGATAGAGGTCATGCTAGAGTTTGTTTATATAACTGTTTAGAAGGTAAAAGTAAAGTGTTGATACAAGTTTATAGATTAGTTATGAATCATTTTAATCCAACTTCTCTTGAAGGACTTGTTATTAATCACAAAGACGAAAATCCTCTAAATAATAGTTTAGATAATCTTGAATGGACAACAAATGCTTGCAACCTAGATTATAGTAATGTAAGCGAAAAGAAATCTCTAAAGTTGTCCTTACCTATTGTTGGTAAGAATATAAGTACAAGCGAAGAGATAATATTTCGTTCTGCTACAAAAGCTGCTAAGTATATTGGTTATAAGATTCAAGGTACTATTTCAGAAGCTATTAGAAAAGGAAAAACAAATAAACCTATTCATGGTTATACGTTTCGATTAGCCAGTTCCAAAGAGATAGATTCTCTTGGCGAATCCGAACTATATCATATCGTTTAATAATTATTAACTTTTAAAATTTTTACAATTATGGGACTTCAATTTGGCATGAGCGCTGTTCAAAGCGGTAAGAGAGTAATGCAAGCTAGTAACGAACCTACATTGACTGCTAACAGTACTAAAGCTAAGTTTAGCTTGGCAGGTGCAGTAACTCGTATTATGGGTCTTGTTCCCGGTGATAACGTACAGTTTGTTAGTAATATTGCTGATATTGATGCAGCTATTGCTGAACGTGATGCCGAAGTAATGGCATGGTGCGAAGAGAACAATGTTGAGTTTGGTACAGAAGCTGCTCGTGCTGCTCTTATTCAGAACTTCGGTGAATATGGTATCTGTAAAGGTGTACCTTTGTTCGAGAAGAATGGAGAAATCAAACTTGCAGGTGTTCGTATGACTGCTGAACAGAAAGCGGCTGCATTTGAACTTAACAAAGAAAGAATCGCAGAAGAAGTTGGTAAGTCAGTAGAAGAAGTTACTATTGATGACTACAATCCTACTACTCGTGCTTACTCTGGTGCTCGTACTTCTACTTCTTCCAATCTTACTGGTCTTGGTTTGCCGTTGACTTTCTCCGATTCTTCAATGTGGTCGGAATTGAAAGAAAATCTCGGTGACGAAGCAGAGAAGTTTAACCGTGTATTTGAAGTTAACTTGAACGAACCGTTCGTAGTTGCTGTTGAAACTGGTAAAGTTATTGGTGATGAAAAAGAAACTGTTGAAGTTAACGCTTATAAGATTTCTTTCAAAGCCGATGAAGAACCGATTGCTCGTCAATCATCTAAATAAGAACTTCTTCCGGTTAGATAAAAGCTAGATTATAAAGAGCTAAATTCTTAATTGAATTTAGCTCTTTTTTATTTGGCTATGATTTAAAAAATTATTATATTTGGAAACTTTGCAATAAACAACAAGCCTGTACAACTTGTTGTTGTTAGTATTAATCTTTATAAAAACAAATTTTATGAGTACTCAAAAAGAAGAAAGTGCTAAAGTAGAAGAACCAGTAGTTAATCAATCAGCTAATAATGCTGCAACTACTGCAACTAAGAAGCGTCGTAGAGGTATTAGTAATGAGACAAGAACTACTGCTCGTAAGAAGTTCTCTCATAAAGATGCTATTAATAACCTTTGGTTATTTGTTGGACATCTTCATGCTCGTGTTGCTTGGGTAACTATGAAGGAAGATAACAATATGCGTCCAGCATTTGCAGGAAAAGCTATTCCACAACTTGTTATTGAAGCTACTTCTCTTCATACTAATCCTGCTGATGTTCGTGTTGCTAGTAAGACATTTTGGCCCTATGAAAGTAATGTTGACTATATTCCTGGCGGTGCTAAAGAGAAGTTTATTAATATGGACTTTGCTTGGATAAAACACTTCCTTGATGTGGTTGTATTCAAAGGTCGTGAAATGACTGATGAAGAATCTGAAATGCTTGAACTTGGTTATGTTGATTATGACGATAATGGTCAGTATGAACCAGTTGAAGTAGAAGATGTTATCAAGGCTTGGGGAGTTCTGTTTGACAATGTAGTTAAACTTGTTGAAACAGGTGGAGAAAATGGTAAATCTGCATTGCTTGATAAGACAGGTAAACCTAGACAATTCTGGTTCAGACTTAATCGTTATTATAAGAACAAAGGTGATTGGGCTTTCTCCGGTCAAGGTTCAGAAGAAGGCGATTTGGTATTCCCGAATATTGTAGGTCAAGGAATCTTTGAAGAACAGTTCATGCTTGATGCTAACCATTTCAAAGAACCTAGTCTTATGTTTGATATTACTAAGGAACGTATTGCTCCTATGGACGGTGTTCAATCAAAGCAAAAGAAAGCTCCTAATCTAGCAGCTGCTGCTGGTATTGGAGGTATTGCTATGGGTGCAGGAATTGTTAATCCATCTATGCCTATGGGCGGTTTTGCAGGTGGTGTAGCAGGTGGATTTGTTTCTACTGAAAGTTCTGCTTTTGCTCCTGAAACAGAAGATAATGGTGGACTTCCATTCTAAGTAATCCAAATATATTTCGTTAATAATGTTATAATAATTCCCGTAGAATTTTTGGATTCTACGGGAATTTCTTTTATCTTTATTTCGATTAACAAAAAAAATTAAAGATATGGAACTAAGGGATATTATAAAAAGTGAGTGGAAAGTTATAGATGAATTTCCATCATATCTTGTCAATAATAAAGGTGAGATATTCAGTATTCATTCTAATAAACTTCTTGATATCAATGTTAATTCTAAAGGTTATGCCTTTGTAGTATTACGTGATAAAAAACAAAGTATTAGTAAAACTAAAGAAATTCATAGAATAGTTGCTAAATATTTTTTAGATAATCCTAATCCTATTGAATTTACACAAGTTAATCATAAAGATGAAAATCCTCTTAATAACAATGTGTCCAATTTAGAGTGGTGTACTCCGAAATACAATTCTAATTATGGTACTAGAAATCAAAAGATAAAAGATTATTTTAATCCTATTGTACAATGTGATTTAGAAGGAAATAGAATTAGAGTATTTCTTAATAATCAATATGCTAGTATTTATACAGGTTGCAATCATAGTGCTATATCTAAAGCTAGAACAGGTGTAAATTCTATGTGCGGAGGCTTTAAATGGAAAAGTCCTACACTTGATGAAATAAAAAAACTAAAAGAAGCAAGAGAAAAGGATTCTACAATATATTATATTTTTATAGATGAAAAGAGGAATCAAAAATGACTTAACTAAAGAGTTTATATTATCTAAGGTTAGTCAAGAAATGATTATGGCTAAATACAGTAATATCTCTCTTGAAACTATAAATGAATGTATTGAATTAAATACTCTTATATGTTCTCCTTTTAGAAATGATAAACATCCTACTTTAGGTTTTGCTTTCAATAATAAACATAAGCTAAAAATTAGAGATTTTTCAGGTGTACTATTTGGTGATTGTTTCGACCTAGTAGCTTATGTACTAAGTTTTAAAACTGGTCGTCATATAAATGTTGCTAATAAGGCAGATTTCTATTATATATTAAAGCATATAGCTTATACTTTCCGTAAAATAATATATGACGGAGAAGTAGATGAAGAGAATGAAATCTTACTTAAACAAGTAATATCTAAAATCAAAGCTAGTAAACCAATTATTGAAATAGCTACTAGAACTTGGACTAATAACGATAAGAATATTTGGGGAAAATGGGGAGTTAGTCTACATTGGCTTAATACTCATTTCGTCTATCCTGTTGACCAAATGTATATTAATAGATATTGTCAACCTAGTCCTAAATATACATATAAGGAATCAGACCCTTGTTATGCTTATGTTACTGGACTTGATAGTAATGGTATTTATAATATCGAATGTTATTTTCCTCTTCGAGATAGAAGTAAAGGAGAAATCAAGTTTATAACTAATCATAATGGTCTTGTTGGAATACTTAATCTTGATAAACCTAAGTATGATATAATTATTATTACTAAATCATATAAGGACAATCTAGCATTAAGTTACTGGTTACATTCCTATCCTTTACGGGGGAATTTGTCAGAGTCTCAAATAGGAGTAATTAATGTTACTTCGGAGAGCTATGTTCTCAAAGATTACGAATATAACTGGCTTCAATCTAAGCTAAACGACAATGGAATACTTATTTCTTTTTTTGATTGTGATTTAACAGGAGTACGTGGTGCTCGTAGGTTACGAAAAGAATATGGTATTATACCTATTGTTATTCCAAGAAGTTATGGTGCTAAAGATTTCTCGGAGTTAGTTAGTATGTATTCAAGAGAAACTATTAATTCGTTTATAGAACAAACTGAATCATTATTTGAATATGAGTAAAGAAGAAGAATATGTGTCATTTCCAAAGGCACAAGAAGAACGTAGAGTAATTGATTTTAATTCATTTGCTCCATTAAAGAGAATAGCTATAAACAGTTTCGGAAATAGCGGAAATGTTTATAGCTATTATTTTATGTATCCTTTAACAGATGAAGAAGAGAAATATCTTGATGATGTCAGACAACAAATGGTTGATAATCCTAATACTTTAATTCGTATCTCTCTTTCTGACGGTACACCAATTGACTTTTCTAAGATAAAGATTTATGGTAACTTTGAGTTTGATAATCCTGAACACTTAGCTATCATTAAGAATTACTTAGATAAAGATATGTATAGTAGTCATAAGATTCCAAGAGAGTTTAATTATGAAACTAATACATCTGTATCTAAAGGAAACTTTATACAATGGACTGAAAGTACTGATTATCTAAAGTGTTTCAAGTTCTATCATGCGAGAATAGGTAAACCTAAAAAGTATATAATTGTAAGACTTACAGCAAATGAAGTTAAACAACGTAAATCCGTTTAGTTATCAGTTAGATGGTTCTGATATAAGAATGATTCAACATAATCTTAAAGTTAACGGTACTTCCGATACTATTGCTAGTTATCTTCATGAATTAGATTTACCTAATTATCCTTATATTCAAACTATTCATTTTAGATATAGATGGGTAATGGCAGCTCTTATATATTTAGGTTATGATAAAGAATCTCTTGAAAAGATTCATGAAGCTAATCTTAAATATGAAGAAGTTAATCCTCCTATTGTTTACGAAAAGAAAAAAGGAACTAATAAGACTAGTAAACGGATTACCAAATCTTCCCCCATAAAGGAGTGGAAATCTGTTACATCTCCCTCTCCTAATCCTAAAGTTAGGATTATTGTTATAGATACTAATAAGTCTATGATAATAGATAGAGAAGTTGCTATTGGTCTTATGCGTGAACAACCTAATAAATATAAAATCGAAGAAGTATGAGTGAATCGAAAAGTATTACTCTTTATAAACGTAATGCACAAGGTAAGCCTATCTTTTGGCAAGCTGAAATACTAGGTCATAAGATAATTCTAAAGTATGGTATTGTCGGTAAGACAGGTACTACATCTGAATATGTTCCACCTAGAGGTGTTGAGAAAGAATGGAAAACTATTGTTGCTGCTAAACGTAGAGAAGGTGGTACTGAATTAGGAGAATTATATGATAATACTCCTGCTGAAATAACAAATGAAGATGATTTAATTAATTATCTTGATTGTTATCTTCCTAAGTACAATACTAATAACGAAGGTTTTGTTCTTCCTATGTTAGCTAAGATATATGAATACAATAACGAACAAGGATTATTAGCTCAAATGAAGATTAATGGTGTTCGTTGTAATATATCTGCTGTTATGCGCGGTGAAGGATTCTTTAAAACTAAAGGACTTGTATTTCGTAGTCGTAAAGGACTTGAATATAAATGTCCAGTATTAGAGAATATAATGTTAGATGAAGTACTTACAGACAGACAATTCAATCGTATGTTAGAAGATAATTTAGTATTAGACGGAGAATTATATATTCCCGGTCTTGAACTAAATGATATTCTAAGTGCTGCCGAGAATCTTAAAAGTCCATATAATTGCTTTCTTCAATTTTGGTGTTATGACTTAGCTATTGATGATATGATTCAAACTAGTCGTATATCATTATTGAAGTCAGAGTTTGGTAAGTTTAAGATGCCTAATTACGTTAATGCTAAAGCTATTCTTGATTATCACATGAATAATAAGAAACGTTTCGTACTTATTCATACTTACGATAATCTTAATGGAGATGAAGATATTATTAAATATCGAGACATCTTTGTTGAAGCTAAGTTCGAGGGAACTATTCTTCGTAATCCTTATGCTACATATCAATTTGGCAAACGTAATTCTACTATGTACAAAAGTAAACCAATATTAGATGGTAAATTCAAGATTATTGATATTATTCCCGAAGGAGCTAAACGACCTAAGTTTAGTAAATTTGTTCTTCGTAATGATGTTAATGGTGAAACCTTTGAATGTATGCCGATTGGTGATGCTTCTACTCGTGAAAGTTATCTTCTTAATAAAGATAAACTTATTGGTAAGACAGCGTTTGTCGAATATAGATGTAGGTCAGGAGTGAAGAATGTCCCGAGTCATGGAAATGTTCTAAAAATACTTAATAATGAGCCTACTGGATTACCAAATAATATCGAAGAAGAAAGTTAATTATAATAAATCTTATATAGACTATAAGAAGAAGAAACTGATAATAAAAGATATACATCTGAAAGATAAACTAAAGATGTTATTAATGGTTAAGTTCAACCCAGTGGAAGGACAAGAATCAATATATCTAGGTTTTCTTACAGAAGATATTCAAGGTCAATGCCGAAATGTATCTGTTTCAGATTATGGTTATTATTCTGTTAACGCTTCTGATATAATACGAAGCCTTCGTGTTACATCTGATACTAACGTTAAGTTAGAAAAAGAAGAAGAGGACGATACCCTTGTAGTATATAAGTTGTTAAAGTAAGTCATGGTTTGATACCTTACCCTATTGTTAGTCGAGAGATTAGCAGTAGGGCTTTTTGTTATTCCCTTGTAAAGTTAGTGTTTCTATTATATACTCTGATTGTGAGATAAATCGTTAGCTTATACTCAAAGAGGACTGTCGGAAGTATACAGTAACGACACTTCTTTATGGGGGAAATCAACGAGAATACCCGATATTTCGTCTCTGTACGATTTACTATACTTACCTGAACAACTATATTATTTTTGCATTGCGTTTAACAGTGAGCCTTAGAATCGCTCTCTGCGTATGCTGAAAAACAGTAAGATTTTCTTTGCTCTGATAATAAGATTGATTATATTTGTAAAACCGATAATGGAGAAAAAGCAGATAAAAGCTAAATATATAGTAGTTAAACAACCTGATGATAATGTTGTATATAGAAACAATATTAGATTCATATATATTGTAATAACCCGTGAAGAACTATCTAAGAAAATCGATAATTATCTTGATGGTAAGATTAAAAGGACTGCTGGTGTTTATGCTCCTCTTGATTTGTTTGCCCATCTTGCTAAGCGTAGGAAAGTGTATTCTTATGAAGAAGCTAAACAACGTGCACGTTATTTAAATAGAAAGTATGGAAGAAGTTAAAAATTTAGTTAGATTCGTCACTATTCCTAATTTTCCTAATTATTGTATAGGAGAAGACGGAAAAGTTTGGTCTGACAATCGTAAACGTTATCTTAAATGGTATCGTGGTAAAGGTTGTGAAAGACCTCATGTTACATTGTTTCACAATGGTAATAGTTCTAAGCTATTTATAGCTACTCTCGTTGCTAAAGCATTTGTTACTAATCCTAAACCTAATGTATATAAATATGTTAGATACAAAGACGGTAATAGTGCTAATAATCATTGGTCTAATCTTGAATGGTGTCGTAATCAAACTGGAAGTAAATATGGAGCTTAATATTAATAGCAGCATTTCTGATATAATATCTGAAATAAGTAAGAAAGATAAGAAAAAACAAGTATTCATTCTTACTAGTCTTATAAAAGATTTAAAGAATACTCGTATAGAAGCTAAAAGTAATTATGAAGATTGTAACGCTTCTTATACTCGTAGAACTGATAACTTTCTCGGTCATTTTAATCTAATGATATGGAAAAAGCAATTAGAATTATTAGATATGATTATCGAGAATCTAGATGCTTATCTTGATGAATTATTAGCTAAGTAATATGGAAAGAGCTGAAATATTTCAAAGTGTAGTTAAAGGAAGTAATTTCTTTACTCCTATTGTTGATAGTTACCATACTGTTGGCAATCATATTATAGAGCTAAGTTGTTCTGAAAAAGGTGACCAACACGGACTCTATGATAGAGAAGTTAATGGTATATCCTTCAAAGGTAAATATGGTGTTACTGTTATTACTAATGAAGGAGATGGTTGGAAACGCAATATCGAATTAGATAAGTTGTGTGATTCTCGTGATGAAGCTATTGAATATATTAAATCATTAGATAATGCATAATAGTGAGATAATTCCTGCTCTTATTGCTAGAATAAGACAGAACAATACAGATAATGTAGTTATTCGTAGTAAACTATATAATCTGTTGAACGATGTTACCAATAAGTTTGATGATGTTATTAAAGCTACTCCTCATATTATAGACTTCCAAAAGATGTCTAATGAAGAAGTGCTTGAACATTATTATCTAAGTGTTGGTTCTGAAAGTCTTTGGGATTCTCGTGAGCTTATTATGAAAGCTATTAAAGAACAGAATAAATTAATTAGAGAAGAATATGAAAAACCTAAAGAAACTAGCAAAGAAATTATTAAAGATAAAGAATAAAGAAGTTACTCGTTCATGTTCTAACTGTGAAAAGTATGGAAGTATGAGATGTCCTAATAGTTTCTATTGTTATAGTACTGAAAATAAACCGTTTTTTAAACCAAAACATAATGGGAAGTAGTCTATTTAGTATTAAAGCAGAGTTGCAGGATATTATCTTGCAACTCGAAGAAGGTGAAGCAACAGAAGAAGTTATTGCTAAACTAGGTATTACAGAAGATAATCTTAAAGATAAGATTAGAGATTATCTTCAAGTAATTAAACGTTATCAATGTGACGTTAAAGAATGTAGTGACGAAGTTGCTCGTGTTAACCAAATTAAGAAAACAAGAAATAATACTCTTGAACGTCTTAAAGAAGCAGTTCTTGAAGCTGTTATAATGTTTGGTTCTACGGGCAAGTCCGGTAACAAAGTAATTGAAGGTAGTACTTATAAAGTCTATTCTCGTAATACTACTGTTACTAAGTTAGACGATGTTCGTATTGCCGACATTATCAAACATTTTATGGATATAGTTACTGAATATCTTGCAAGTACTGAAATTAAGGAAAGCCTTAGTATTGAGTATCTATCTCGTATTATCAGTGCTCACATGAAAGCTGAAAGTTCCCCCATAGAAGATCAGGAATCTGAACAATCTTCATTTGTAGATGTTACTGTTGACGATGTGTTTTCTATTGATACTGAAATATCAATTCATATTCGTCTATCAGAACTTGCAAATGTTACTAACTTTAATCTTGCTCAATGGATTGGACAAAATCCTCATAAGGTAGAATTTAAGTCTTGTACTAGTAAATCTATTATCGCAGCTAATTTGAGTATGGATGCTGACCTTACTATTGCTAAACAAGAAAGTAATACATCATTAATAATTAAGTAATATGTTTGAAGTAGAAGATTGGGTAGAAGAACTTATTCAAAGAATAATGAATGCCTTTGGATGTACTCGTGAACAAGCTATGATAGAAATCAGTAAATACATATAATTATGGAGTTTAACTTTAGAGATTCAAGTTATAGAAGTAAATTCAAAGCAAAAGGAATTGCTTGGAGAGGTAAAATAGGTGTAGACATTAGCGATTGTAAGACAACAGAAGAAGCTATTGTAAAAGCTAAACTCGATTATACAGTTGCTAAATGTCAGCTATCTGCTAAAATGCCAGCACATGATAGTGGTGCTAGTCGTGACGGTTCTATATTTCCTAATGTAGTTAACGGGTTTGAATTTGTTGATGTTCCTGGTGAATTTGCAACTTATCGTACAGATTCTAACATTCCTCTTGGGAAAGTAAAGTCTCGTTATGAAGTAGTACAAAATCAAATGGCTTTCGGATTCTTCGATGATGCTCTTGGTGGTAGAGTTAAACTTGATAGAGCAGGTTACTTTGGTTATGGACAAAAGATATTCATGTCAGCTAGTTTTGACAAGGATATTAATATTGGTGGTGTTAATGATACTATTCAACATTATTTTGTCTTTACTAATAGCCATGATGGTGGTAGTGCTGTACAAATGATGATTACTCCTGTAAGAGTTATTTGTATGAACGCTCTTCATTCTGCTAAAATATCTGCTGAAAGCTATATATCTTTTAGACATAATAGAGGTGTCAATACTAAGATACTTACTGTTCCTGAAATACTCGGTCTTACTGAACGTAAGATAGAGGAAGAAGAAGATATGTATAAAGTAATGTTCAAGACTAAAGTATCAGATGCAGAAGTAAAGAAATATCTGTCGGCAACTTACCTTACGGGGGAAGAATTTGAAAGAGTAGATGAATTAAACTTATATAATGGTTTATTCCAAAGAAACAATTCTGCTTTTGAAGCCGCTGAAATATCTATGCAGAAATTAAATACTCTTTGTGATACTTTCGAGTATTATCAAGAAGGTGTTGGACAAAGACAAATAGCAGGTACAGCTTATGGTGCTTATAATGCTGTTACTGGCTACTTCTCTAATGTTAAAGACTATAAGACAGAAGAGCTTCGTTTAAAGAACACTGTATTTGAGGGCGACTATAATACTAGTCTTAAAGCTCTTAATTACGCATTGGCTGGTGTATGGGAATAAAGAATTTTATTAAGAAACTAATTGGGTTATTTACTGTTCCACGTTGTCCTAATTGTGGTGCTAGACTAGAAGAAGTTCCACGGGAAGAGGAAAATGACCCAATTGCTTTTAAATGTATTAACTGTGGTAAAGAATGGAGTTAGAAACCGTATTAAAAACAATTTTATTAGATGTCCCTGTTATTGAATGTTTTATTCAGTTTGTAATAACTGCAATAGCACTAAAGATTACTAAGGAAAGACTAGATGATGAAGTAATAAGTACAGTTACTCTTAATTGTGTTTTATTCTTTATTCCAATATTAGGTCATGTTCTATTTGTAATATTTATAATCAGGTTTGTTCATTTATTAAAGTATCTATATGGAAAAGAAGAATAAAGTAAGAACTTGTGGTAATTGTGTTCATCTAGTAAAGAAGGATAGGAGAAACTACTATTATTATCGAGTTTATAAATGTATGAATGAAGATAGTGATTATCTTGGTTCAGCTTGGAAAAGACCTAGTAATCCTACTGATTGTCCTTATCATAAATTTAAAAACAATAATTATAATGAGTAAATTAAGTAAAGCAATAGCTAATGCTATTATTGAATTTAACGCTGGTTTATTAACTCAAGATGAACTTTATCAAAAACTAGAACAAGACATTGATAATGTTAATGTTAAAGTTTGGCGTGAAGATAAATCCGTTCCATTACCTACTTATGGTAAAGAAGGTGATGCTTGTTGCGATATCTATGCTAAGAGTATAGAATATGATACAGAAAGAGATAGATTTATTATTCACACAGGATTACATTTTGCTCTTCCTGATGAATATGAAATGGAACTTCGTCCTCGTAGTAGCAATACTAAAACAGATTTTTATATGCCTAATAGTCCTGGTACTCTTGATTGGGGTTATAGAGGAGAACTTCGTGTTATTTTCAAGAATCGTACTTCTCGTCAATTAATTAGAATTATTAGTAATTTTGGTAATGCTTTTAACAATATTGTTACACGTGTTAAATACGAAAATGCTTATAGTTCTATTACTAATGCAAGATTACAATTTAATAAATTACATGAAGTAGAAGGTTGTCCTTATAAAGAAGGTGACCGTATTTGTCAACTTCTTGTTCGTCGTCGTGAGAAGATTACTTGGGATGAAGTTGAAACTCTCGAAGAACTTGGTTCTACTGAACGTGGTGTAGGTGGATTTGGACATACTGGTAAGTAATGGAAGAAATTGAATTAACTTCAACCGTTCAAATCTTAATTCTTAGAAATAAAGGATATAAGTTTAAACATATTAAAACTGGTAATATTTATATTCTTAATACTAAGATTAAGAGTAAGAACCCTATGAATGGAGAATGGTATGACGCATTTCTCTATATTAATGATAAACGACAAAAGTTTTGTCGTAGCTGTGAAAGTTTTGCTCTTAACTTTAAAGCTATAAAAGATGATAGTTGACGCTTATATTAAAGGTGATAATTTAGTTTATGAGTGTCCCGATTGTTGCTCTGAAATTACTGTGAGCGATAAAGATAAAGAATTAGCACTAACATTTGGAGATATTATTATTGATACTTGTCCTGAATGTGGTGTAGTATTAACTATAAAATTAAATTAAATGAAAGCAATTGGAATTAAAATGGTTGAACTTCAACCAATGAGAGCTAGTATGGCTTTGTCAAGCGGTTATAAAATTGGTAAATCTCATCCTGACGATATGGGTTATGAAGTTACTTATCCCGATGGATATAAAAGTTGGACACCAAAAGATGTAGCTGATGCTGCTTATTATCCTCTTTCAGAGAATAACGATGGTACTAAGATTCTTAAAGAAGATGTTGAAAACTTTATTACTAATGTAGAAGTAATGACAGTTGGTGAAAAGACTACTATTGTTAATGCCCATACTCTTACTGGTTTTGATACAGTTCGTCATTCTTCTTGTGTTGACCCAAAGAATTATAGCGAAGAACTTGGCAAACAATATGCTATGGAAGAAGTTGTTAATAGTCTTTGGGGACATCTTGGATTTGTTCTTCAATGGGCTAAATATGGTCTTAATGTTAAACCTAAAGAAAGTAAATAGTTATGTTGAAAATAAAAGGTTTATTATCTATTGATAGTTGGAATACAACTTCTAAAGTTGTCAATCCTAGAAATCCTAATAATGTCTATCAATGTAATTCTTTATGTCGTATGCAAGACAAGAATGGCGGCAATACTCTTCATGTAATTCTTGAAGAAATTAGTGAAGAAAACGTATACGATAGAGAGAAAGTAGTAGTCGAACTTAATCAGTTTATGAATACTTGGAATCCTTATGTTGAACCAAAAGAAGAAGAAGGTCATGAAATCGCAGAATAAATTTATGCGCAGTCAAATTCGTAAAGCTATGAGATGTGTTGCATCACTTCCTAAACTTAAAGCTCGTAATAATATCTATCTGAAACTACAAGAAGTAGAGAAGAAGTATAAGAACGAATAAGTAATAATCATTTTAGTTATACATTATGAGTACTGGTAGAAATACTAGTACTCTTTTTATATTATGGTAAGAAAAGTAAGTGTTAAAGTAAAAGCATATCAATCAGACGGATTAAGTAGACATTGTGGAAAGTGTGATTATAATCCTTGTTCTTTAGATATGAGAAGATTATGTACTAATCGCTTTGTTGAAGGTTATATCAAAGGATATGCAAGAGCAAAGAAAGATATGAAAGAAAGTAAATGAACTTAGAACTATTGATAGTAGCAATACTATTGATAGTTCTTTTTTTTAAACTGTACTTGGATAAAATCAACGTACTAATGATAATTGTATTACTGGTCTTATCTACGCTCGCAAAGCTCGCTAAAATCCCCCGTAAAGGAGTGGAAGTACAGTTAACCTACTCCTTTATGGGGGAATAAAGCTAGCCGTTAGGCTAGCGAGATATAGTAAAACTAATGATAGATATAATAGTCCGAACAATAATACTAGCGGCACTGGGGATAGTGTTCATGGAGATGTTCTTCGTTAGATAGAACATTTGGGAACTTTTTGGATATAGTAAGGTCATAGACGGAGTAAATAGTATTCGGCTCTTTTTCGGGTAGTGAAGCTAAATCAATCTCTATTGACAATCATTCTACTAATCCTTGTAGCTTTGTTTCTATTTATCGTCCGAGGTTTTGCACTAGGGCGGAGACACTGCCTAAATGAAATAATACTTATAAGTACTAAGACTAATCGAGTTCCCTAGCTCTCCACACTACACGCAACTAATCTAGTTAGTCAGATAGCAAATGCTAAATCCCGTACAACAGTCCGAGACGGTAGGTACTTGTTCACTGCAAAGGTAGCAATTATTTTGATATAAACAATAAGCCGGACTACTTTCACAAGCAATCCGGCTTCTAACATGAGTTGTAATATTTAAGTTAGTTATTCTTCATCTTCACCAGTAATCATATTAGCAACAATTTGACCTAGACCACTAAATGGACTACTACGAACTTTATAGTAACTGTTGTTAGCACCAAGTCTTTGATGTTTTATAATTTGATTAACTAATGGTATCTGTTTCATTATATTAACTTTAAGTTTATTCTCACCTGAATAAGTACCTGAATTATAATATAAATCATCAGGATTACCAGTAACTATATAACTACAACAAGCCTCTAGTAATTTAAGATTATCAGATGCGATACTTAACGCAGCAACAGGTTGACTATATAGTTTCTTACCTTCATTAGCTATACCCCATGGAGTATATTGAATAGTTTCAGACATTAGACGGTCAGCACTATATAAGATATAATCTGCTACTTGCGTAGAATCATCGTCATCGTCAAGCATTAATTTTCCTACTACAAATAGTGCTACTGCCTTAGTAATAGCTATCCATTCACATAAGCACCTACGAATATTGGCTTTATCATATTCAGGAAGAATATTATAGTAAGTAGTAAGATTAGCTACAAAATCTGCATAACCTTTAGCAATACCTTGAAGAGTACGAACAGCTTGAAGTTCGTTACTATCATTAAGTTCGTAGTACTTCTTAAATGGCATTGCTATAAACTCTCCTAAACTAACATAAGTTCCTTTACTAATAGATTCTCGAGTTTCATTATATATACCGTCAAAGTGACCCAAACGATAACCAAAACGTTTTTGATAACCAGGAACTAAGTGTTTATGGAACTGCATTAGTAAAGCTCCCCACCATGATTGTTGTAGCTGATTAGCACCAATTTTATCATAGATACCATGTATCTGATGATTAACTGATATAACCTTATTACGGAAAGCTGCAATATCATCATTAGTAAGACCGCTATCTTTCTTTAGAGTAGCAACACCATTCTTCAATGTAAGACTTTCTCTAAATGAAGGATGTTGTTCAAACTTAACTCGTTCTTCTTTAGTATCTTCTTTATAAGTAGTTTTAAACTCTTGCCTTAGTTCTTTAGGAATCGAACGTAAGAAATCAGTTATTATATCAGCTTTAAACTTAACATAACGTTCTTTCTCAACGTAAGATTCAAGTACTTTATCTTTAAAGGTTTCATACTTAGAAACTAGTTCAGGATTATTCTTACGAAGAACTTTAAGTAATGCTTCTTCTCTAAGATTCATAGCATATTGTTCAAATGACATTATCTTATTCTTGCCATCAACATTGACTACTCTATGAGAATGAAGCATAGCTAATAATGTAGTATTCTGCATATAATGCTCACCTGCTGTCTGTTGGATAAACAATAGATTTTCTAGTTTACCCATTGGATTACTACCTTTACCATAACGTTCTGTTACCATATCAGATTCAATAACATTGAATAATCTAATAACAGCATTAGTTTCATTATTAGTAGTTTCATTATAGGCATCTGCTAGATAACTACCTACATTCTGCATCCATTCATTCTCACCTTTACGGAAATCTTTGTATTTAAAGAATTGTCCGGCAGCCATTTCCATTTGTATCTGTGTCTTACCGTATAGAACGTTAGCAATACCACCAGTAATATTTAACATCATAAACTTACTAGATACCATATTACGCATAACACGAGATACTTTAGAACGAGTACCTTCATCCATTTCAAATTCATTAAATACTAACTTACGAACTTGATTCTCAAAGTGCTTAACTATATTAGAATCATCGCTCTTAGTTGTACGTATTTCTTGTTTACCAGTAATTCTACTAAGTAATCTATTATCCATAAGTTTATCATTAGGATTTCTCTTAATAATATCCATATTACGTAATTGATTACTAGTAATCTTAGCTAATCTAGCTATATCATTACGAGTATTAAAGTTATACATACTATCTATAAATGAATTAAGTCTTTCAAGAACATTAGGATTATTACGTTCTGCATTTTCCTGTGCTCTTTGTTTACGTAACTCATTATTCTTAGCTTGAGTTTCACGAACATAAGTTAGATATTCTTCTTTAGTTTCTCCTTCTTGTTGTTCACGAATAGGAAGCAATTTAACTTCCGATAAACTATGAAGCATAGGAGCATTACTAAATCTCTTATATAGATTAAGTTCTATATCAGACTTATTAGGAGTATCATACCAACCATGACTACGTTTAAAGTCTTGCCAATAGTCAGCAAAACCTTGACTAGGTTGTTCAATAGCTTGATTAGGTAAATAACCACGATTAATATAAGCACGACTACGTTTATCTTTAACAAGTTCATTAAGAAGAGAATCTACTTCGTTATATAACTGTTGTTGATAATTATTCATTCCATAATACTTATCATTACGATATTTATTAGTAGAAGGTTGTAATTTAACTTCATCGTAGTTAGGATTCTTATACTGCTCTTTAACTTTAGTTTCTAACCATTTGTATTTAGCACTATATTCCATGTTGTTAGCTTCATCCTTAACTACCATTTGTCTCCAAATAGGCAACGGTTCATATTCTTTAGTAATAGGATTAACAACATGATTATCAATATACCATTTATCAAATACTTCTTTACCCATCTTATTCATAGCTACATACATAGCTTCATAGTAAACAGTATTGATATAACTAACATGGTTATCTAACCATTCTTGAGCTTTCTGTTCATTTGGCTTAACACGACCAACGGCAGCAGCAAACATTTGTTCTTGATGTTTCTTTAGATTAGCTATTTGAACATCAGTAAACTTAGTACCGTCAATAACACCTTCTGAATCATACTTACCGTAAGCCATAGTACGAACGAAACTATCAAAAGGATTACCTAGACGAGTATCCATATAAGCCTTCTTTAGTTCATCTAAGAACTCTCCTTTTAACTTATAATCAGTATTAGCTTTTAACCATTCTACTGATTCTCTATAAGTTTCAGAAGTTTCAGGATATTGTAAACCTTCAATAGCTTGTTTATAACGAATAGTAAAAGCATCTTTAGGTTTACTTTCTTTATACTTATTATTTAACTGACGTCTACGTGATAAGTAATTATTAACAGCATTAGCTTCTTGATAATTCTCTTTATAATTACCGTCCATATCAATAGTAGCTCTCATTTCTGCTAACTCATGTCTAAGCTCTTCAAGTCTTCTTGCATTCTGAACAGTAAGAGTACTATAATCATTATCAATCATCGTACTTAATATATCTCCTTCCTCATGTAATATCTTCATTAACTTAACATAAGTTTGAGGATATTTATTAAGTATTTGATTCATATCATAGTAGTCTTGATAGAACTCTTTTACATTCTCTCTTTCTACATTATCTATTAAGAACTTCTCTAGTTCATCTTTAGCTTTCTTATATATAAGACCGTCCCGACCATTCGGGTCGTCGATTTGAGCCAGCTTTACAGCCTCTTTTAGCGACCTTAATTTGTCGGTAAACGATTCATTATACGGCAGCAAAAGGTTGCCATTTTCGTCCAAAATATCGTTCAGAGACACGTTTATACCGTTGTTTTTTGCGTCCTCGATAATCGTTGAAATAGCGGTAGTAAAGGCTATCTTCTTATCACGAGCACTAATCTCACTAGCTCTTAATTGGTTCATCATTTGTTTTAGAACTATCTGAACTATTGGAATATGTGTCTCTTGACTATCAGCTAACCAAAACTGGAAGAAGTTCTCATCTTCAAATGCTTCTGTAATACTAAGCATATTAGATTGAACACGAGGGTCACTAGAAAGACTAGTAATATAACTATCGAAGTACATCTTAGTACTACGTTTAACTACATTATCTAAGTCTTTGATACGTTTAAACTTATCTTTAATTTGTTTAAGCATATCGTTAGTTCTACGTAGACCTTCTATTTCTTCTTCTGTCTCACTTACACTATGAGCTTCATCAATATCATAAGGTTGAATAGCTTCAATAATAGAATAATCTTCTACAAATCTATTAATGTCATCTAGGAACATTTCATAACGAGTACGTAATGTTTCATCTTCTAACATACGGTCGAATAACTTCTTATTAGTTATACTCCATTTCTCTTTTACTATCTTATTACCGTTTTCGTCTAACTGATAAGTACCATCAGAATTAGTAACATAAGTAGTATAGAAGTTATGAATATCAAATAAGAAATCATCAATACGTCTATTAGTATAACCATTAATGATTTTCAATGCTTGCTCACGTAAGTTATCATTTAACTTTGTAGCAGTATTAGAACGTAAATCTATAGCAGCAAATGAACGGAAAGCATCATTAAGAGCTGCTTCTTCAACATTAGCATTACTTCTTTCAACACTTTCAATTACACGAGAAATATAATCATTTATCTCTTTATCATTATCTATCAATGCAGATTCAAGTACATCTTCATTAATAAAGTTATCTTCTGTCTGAACACGAATAATGTTATTATTAGCAAACTTATCTAATCTAGCGTTTTCTTTAACTACTTGAGTAATGGCATTGCGTCTAGGGAATTGTAATTGACTAACACTATTAATAGTTACTTTCTTACTATACATATAGTCAGGAGTGAGACTAACAGATTTAGTAGTTACACGACCTAAGTTAGTAACAATATAAACATTACCTTCTTTTTCGTATCTAAAATATCCACCGGCTCTAAAACCTGTATTATCTACAACAGTTTGTAGAACAGGAACAAAACCAATACCATTAACATTAACATCTTCAATAGTTTGATTAATGCTAGCTTTAAGTTGAGCATAATAAGGAGATTCAGAATTATCTGACTTCTTTTTTCTAAGCTGAATTTCATTAGCTTCTAACTTAGTCATAGCAGTTTGTAGTCTCTTAGCTGCAATATCCTCATTATTACGGTCATTAATAAGTTTACGAATATTACCATAATTCATATTAGGAGCTGCAACAACATAATTAGTAATACCAACAGCTTCAAGAGATTCAATAGTATCTAGTATAGCTTGATTATCAGTAGTAGCAATAATGTATCTACGAGAAGTATCAATTTGTTGCTCCTTTATGGGGGAAGTCAAGACTGTACTATTAGGAAATGCTTCTTCAATTAATAAACTAGCACCAACTTCAAATACCTTAGGAAGAACTACAAACTTACGAATATCAGAGTTCATAGCTATATTAATAGAACTAATAAATGCAGGGTCGTGCTGACGAATAGAAACTTCTTCCAGTATATCTAAAGGAAGATACATTCTATTATTATCAGGATTAACACTAACTTCTCCAATTTCGTTTTGTTCCAATGGATTAGTAGGAAGCATATATACAACATCATTATCATATACTAGCTTATATAAACGTAGAACTTTATTATTGTCATTAGTCTTAGCGTAATGACGATACTTACGATTATCTTCACTACCAGTAATCATTCTGCGTTCTTGTGCTTCTTTAAAACTAAGCATACCTACACCAAGTCTATTGAATACTATCTTATTAGATTCTTTGTACTTCTTATTCTCAAATGTAAGTACATCAGGATTATTAGGATTAGTTCTAAAGAATAAGTCACGTAATTTTTCTATTGCCTTATCATCATTACTAAGTCTTTCATAGGTTCCTGTTTCACTACCGTATTGAACCATACTATTAATGGCTTTGTCTGAATCATTAATAATATTAGTAGCTGTTGAAACTCCATTATCAGAATCAATACCAGTATCCTGTCCATATAAAAGCTCAACAGGAATAATCTTACTAACCGTACCACCTTTAAACTTATAACCTTCTACTACCATAGAATACCTTATCAAATCCATAGTAGCAAGTTTAATAAACGGATTATTGTTATGCCAAGCATTACGAAACATCTGATATTGAGATTCAGTAGATATAGTACTATCAATAATAGATATTCTATCATAACTATTACGACGACCTTTATACTCAACATTTAAATTCTTAAATAGATTATTATCAGAAGTATATCTTTGAATTAATGCTACCTTATTAGCAGGAGATAATTTCATAAATGCTTCTACGTTCTTTTCAGACATATCAGACATATCGAAGCTACCTACTATATCAGTATATCCATATAATCTAGCACGAGTATTCTGTTGACTACTAATAAGATTCAAATTATAACTAGGAATAAACTCATTATCACTTCTAGTTATAAATCTATTAGTATTAACAAAATTAGATTGTGCTTGACTCATATTAATTATGAAACTCTCTAACTGTTGAATAGTTTGTAGATTACGAACATCGAACTTACTAACTAACTCACGGAACTGTGGAGTTTGAGTTTTGAATATTTCACTATCACGAATAATCTTTTCAGTAGCTATACAGCTATACTTCAATTGATAATATAAAGAAGGATATGCTGATTCTGAATTATCCTGATTAATATCGTTAATAGTATTGAAACTAATCTTAGGATAAATAGCGTCTATAAGATATTTATTACCTTCTTCTGTAACAGCTTTAAGAACAGGATTACCTTTCTTAATACGAGCAATATTGTTATTCTTAATATCAGTAATACGATTAATTACATTGTCAATTTCGTTAGCAGATTTACCAGCACCAAACTTATCACTAGTAATAACCATCATGTTAGTATTGATTTGGTCACCTATCTCTTTGAAATATTCAAATGCCCTTAATGCTTTAATCTGATATATAAGATTATCTGTATTATTATAGCTAGTACTTTCTACATCATCTTTAAGATGTTCTCTTAATTCAGTTACTCGTATTCCTTCTTCGAGTAATTCATCTTCATTGATAGTTACTCCTCTAGCTTCAAGCATTGCTTTAACATCTTTAAGACGAGTTTTCTTAGTAATACTATTAGCTGGAATACCAACAGTCTTAGCCAATCTTATATACATATCTCGTCTCAATCCTATAAGGGGATTAAATCCAGTTTCACCGAATACATTATCATTAGCATTTTGTCTAGCAATAAGTTCGGTTATTACAGGTTGATTAACGAATAAGATAGAAGTTTCATAGTTTGCACCACAATCAACAATAGACTTATATACATCGAAAGTATATAAATCAACATTAGGTACACCACCTTCTTTTACACCGTCAAGAATAAGTGCAGTAGTTTCAGAAGAGTAAGGAGTAATTAAACGATTATCTATATTAAGATTATCGTAACTCCAACCTAATTGATTATGGTCTACCATTACTTCTTTTCCACTTCTAGTTACGTCTCTGAAACGTTTTCTTAATTTTGCTTGAGCGTCTTTGGCTTCTTTCTCTGTATTATATGTATATACAAACCTAAAACCACCATGAGCACCGTCAATAATAGTCTTAGCTTTATTACCAATAGAGGCAAAATTGTCACGATTAACAGAAATAGCTTTAAGACGTGCACCGGACATATTAGCATCACGATACCAATTTTGAGCAATTACTGAATTAATATTACGATAAGTCTCTGACAAACCTTCAAAGATACTACTCTTTGCAGCTTTAATATCTTCAAAGTTACTAGACGATAAGTTCTCACCAATAGATACTGGTAGATTCATTATATTAATAAATGTATCTACTATTTTATTGTTACGAGCATCACGAGTATTTTGTTGAGCTACTGTTAATTGACTAAATTCTTCAAGAGACATAGCTCCTACTATTTCAGCTCTTGCTTGAATAGTTTGTTCTAATCTAGCTCTACGAGTTTCATCAGCATAATCAATAGCTAGTTGTTCAGCGTTATCTTTTACATTTTGATAAAATTCTCTTTGTTCATTAATAACAGATTGAATATTACGATACTGTTGTGCAAACTTAGCAACATATTCATCATTAGCATATTCACTTTCATAAAAGTCCATCTTACTTACAATAGCGTCTACTCTTTCACCAAACTTTAATTCTTTTGATTTAAAAGTAATAGTAAGATTATCTTTTATTTCTCTTGGAAGCTCAGCCCATGTTTCATCTGTTTCAGCTATTAAATCTCTAACTTGGTCAGTTAAGAATTTATCATATTCTTCATTAGCTTTACGAACAGTTTCTCTTGCAGCTTTACGAGCTTCTTTAAATTCTTCTTTAGTAAATTCAGAATTAGTAGCTTTACGAGTTTCTTTATCTATTAAAGAATTTATATAACCAATATATCTGCGATAAGTACTTACTTCATCTTCTCCATCTATATATTCGACCTTATGAGGTTTACCATTTCTATCGAAATAAGCTGTATGATATATACCATAAATACTATCAATATCAAAGTCAGCACCAGTTTGTAATACCCATTCATCAGGAACTACAATAGTAGAACCTTGAGATTCATCTAACAAACCTACTACTTTCATAACAGCAATAGATTGTTTACCTTCTGTTGGAATACGATAACCAATCATAGTATCTAATCCAGCATTTTGTAAGTCCTCTAAAGTTACTTCATGTACAAGATTGCCTTCATTGTCATAAGTATTATAAGCCTTAACCATCCATTTAGGTAATAGTATTTCTACTATTTGACTTCCGTCTTTATGATAAGTAAGTTTACGTCCTAGACTATATCCGTGCTTCTCTTCTACTTTTGATTGCATTAAATCTCTTAAATCTGTACGACCAGACAAAGCTGTTATACCAACATCTGATACTTGACTAGCATGAAAACCAGGAAGTACTTGTCGAGTAACACGATTAGTAAATATACTATTTACAATGTTTTCTATCTTACTACGAACTAAGTTAGTCCATGCAGGCATATAAGGCAATCCAGTTTCAGGATTGATTTCGGCATATTTACGATAATTACTATCTAATCCTCTACGAGTTAACTCGTCTTTAATAAGTGCTATAAATTGATTATTATCAATCTTAACTTTTCCTTCTTCATATACTACGTTACCTCTAGCGTCAATACTAACTCCAATACGAGATGCCGCATCTTTAAAGCTATCTTGAATATTAGCGGTAAAATTATCAAAGAAATCTTTAATAAGAGATTGTCCTTCAGGAGTATTACCTATATTATCAATTAGTTTCTTAACTATCTGCAATCCAGCTTTATTCTCACCGTCCATGTGTTGTGGAATATCTTGTTGCGTATATAGATTAGAATACCAACCAGTTTTATACTTAGTTTGGATGTCCTCGTTAAACCGTTTCAACCTTTCTTTAGAGGGGAATTTTCCATGAGCATCCCAAAACTCTAATACTCTATTAGTTGTAGCCTTTTCGGTAGTAGTAAAGTTTACCTGACCAATATTATTATCAGTCATATATTTAGCAAGTAAACCAAGTTCACTATTACCTAAAAATCTAGGTATGAGTACAAATTCAGCATTTTTAATCTGAATAGGATTAGCTAATTTAGCATCATTATCTATTTCTAAATCATAATAGAAGTTCTTTTGAACTTGTATTTTCTTAGATAATTCTTCTAACTTAACATTATCAATAGGTTTACTTTCATCATAAAGAGCTTCAATTAAGTCTTTATAATTATCATACTCGCCACGTAGATACATTCTACGAACAAATTCGTCTAAGGTTATAAACGATTGAGCATCAGTTACTTCTGATTTATCTTTAGCAAACTGTTTAAGTACAAATGCTTCTGTCTCTTTAGATACTTTAGCTATCTTTAATTGTTTCTTTAAATCTTCAATAACTCCACCTTTGCTTTGAACATCTTCAAGAGTAATATATTTAAAACTACTATCTACACTAATAGTCTTATTAGGAGAAACTACTATATCTCCCAAATGCTTCTGTACATTGTATAAGTCATAACCTGCATAAGCTAATCCTCCGGCTTGATATTCTTTATTACGTTTAATTGTATCACGAGAATCTTTATAATATGCTTCATCTCCAAAGAACATATCATTAAGATTGTTATATTGAATCTCATAGTTAAGTACCATTTCTGCAATAAAAGCATTAAATGATTCTTGACTAGCGTTCTTATATCTATCTACAAATTCTTTATTAGAACTATATTTAGCAACAGCTTCTTGTATTCTATAATTAATATAATTATCTATATAATTATATACAGAATTACGAAGTCCACCAGTAAGTCTAATATTGTACTCTCCGTTCTCATCTTGTATTAGCGATATTTCACTATTCTTTCCCCCGTAAAGGAGTGAGAATACATTGCCTCCCTCGAATAACCAGTTCATATCTACTCTTTTGGCTATTTCACTACTACTATATTTATAGTTGTCAATCTTATTGACTTTATCAATAAGTAAACTTCTAAACTTAAATACATTACCAGTAGGATTGCCATTGCTATCAAGAATACTTTTACGATAATGATAATTAAGTCTAGCTTCTGATTTACGTAAATCTTTAAACTCTTCTTTTATCTTAGGTTTACCGTTCTCATCTGATACAATAGTTACTATTCCATTCTCAACAGTAGTCTCGAATAAGAAGTTGATAGCTTGTGCCATTTCTGCTAATTCTTTAGCATAGATGTTAGCATAAGCTACATATATCGGATGTCCATGATTAATAGAACCATTAGCATTAAATAGTCCAGTATAATCTAATTTATAACTATTGAATACGAAAGTCTTAGGTGCATCAGAAGGTGTTTGAGTAAAGAACTTAGATTTCTTAACTCCTTTAGTCATCTCATAATTATCGCCATTATTAGCGTATTCATTCAGAGTAATAATATCCCATTCAAGAGCATTAATATCTTTATAAGATTTAGCCTTTCCTGTAACTTCATTACTAACACCATTATATAATTGTGCACCAAACTCACGATAATATTCAGTAAGTTCGTAACCAGTATCAGTAAGACGAAGCAGACCAGGAATTACTTTACCGTTAGATAAAGTTTTCTCAATAAGTATATTACTGTACTGATATTGAGGAATATTAGTAAACTTAACTAGATAATCACGAAGTTCAGCATTAGCAGTTGGACTATCATTATAACGATTATCGTTAATTCTTTCAAAGAACTTACTAATATAATTATTCTTTAGAATATCACTAACTAGATTGTTCTCTGCATTAATACTATTAAATTCAGAATCTACTATTTGATAGTCTTTAAATTTATCAGATATACGATTAGCTATATTATTAGCATAACCGCCTTTATATTGTAGTTGAGACTTATCAAACGGAACTACTGTATATTCTTCATCATTCTTAGCTTTGCTATATTCACCTGCATAATATATACGTTGTGCTTCATTATCTATCTTTAATATATTAGACGCATTAGCTACAACTTTATTAAATTCTAGCAAATCGTTGATAAGACTAGTGATATTAGAAAGTTGACTATCACCGAAGCTACGAATGTAGTTAACAACACCCTGCTTATTGATGCCGAAGTTATATTTATTAAAGATTGCCGCAAGCTCTTCCGAGATTTCTTGTATTTCATTTGTATTTGAATTGTTTAATGTGGATAATCTATTTTTAAGTTCTTCTAATACTGCAACATCTCCATTCATAATAGAAGGATTATGAACAAGAGAATCAAAACTATTAAGTATCTTATTTTGCAGATTAAGTTTAGGGAAAGTATTACGATTCTTAGTCACTACATTAGAACCGTCTGCACTTTGAATTACTTCATTACGTTCCCAAATAGATTGTTTTAGTTGAGTAAATATCTTATTTCTTATCTGAACATTAGCTTCATCTTCTAATAGACGAGCGGCATATTCTAAATGAGATACTTCTTTAAATCTTTCAGCAATAGTATGGAAACTTTCTACCATAGCTTCAACACTAGAGAAGTTACCATAGTTATTCAATGCTTTAAAAGAACTAGAAAATCCAGCACTTTCAGCTATACCTGAATAAGTATCACTAGCTGTATCAGGTTTTTCATTAATAAAAGAATTACTATTAGTTTTAGGTAAACGAGCAAACCATTCTTTTACTTCTTTACTAACATTCTTATCAATGTCTTTGCGTTGGTCAGCTAGTTCAGACCAATCAGCACGTAAAGAAGCAATAGTTTCAGGGTCTTCTTGACGACTACCTTGTTCACTATCTTCTTTAGCATCATCATTAGTTTCATAATCCTCGTTAGTGTCTATGCCAAACTCTTTGCTAAGACTAATAACTTCGGGTGAATTAATAACAATATCAAATAACTCATTACGGTTATAATTACCACCATCGTAAAGATTACGAATAATAGTACCGATATAAGCCTTTTGTTCTTGTGTAAGTTTCTTATCATTCTCTTTAAGATGTCGATTAAGATAAGTAATCATAGTTAACTTTACAGCAGCTTGAGGACTTAACTCGTTACCAGCTTTATCCTTTAGGACTTCTTTCTCACCTTTACGTTTTCTATTAGCAAGAGCTTTACGAATACTTCCTTGGCTCTTTAGATAAATAGTACTAAGAATATTAATAGCATGGTCTTCCTTTGCTATATCATTACCAAATACACCGGTTCGTGAAGTACGAACATTCTGAACATAATCTTGAGTATTAATTGTCTCTCTGTTATTATATGCTATAATAGCATTAACAGTGTTTGCATCAATACTCTCTTCATTGAAATCTCTACCAGTCTTTTCTTGATACCACTCACGAAAACTAGTATCTTCGATAGTAGCAAGATATTCAGTAGACTTTCTAACATCATTATTAGTAAGCTCTAGTAGCTTATCTAATTTAGGATTACTAGGAGTACAACTCATATACTTTATATTATTAATTAAGTAATTACTAACAGTATCAAAGATAGCATTATTATCAACACTATCAAATATATTTATCGAATAGTCTGAAACCGCACGTTCCGAAGGCTACCGAACGCCCGTAGACCGCAAAATTCTGCCGAAATTCGCATTTTATATAGCGTCTCGATAGTAAGATAGGGAAAACAGAAAAGTCCCGTAGGCGGCTTTAGAATGGCTCATTCTTAGGCTTTCTACGGGACTTTCGTCTCTAGGCTTATCTTAGTTAGCTACATACAAAACTAAGCTCACCAGTGTCAAACAAATGGCTCACAATAGCCTTTTGACGACTACTTAAACCTTCCACTAAGCTATCGAAGTTATCGACTTGTCGATAGTTATCACTTATAGCACTATCTAAGTCTAGGTCTATATCAGGAATATCAAAAACATCATCAGTAGGAGTTCCTGTATCTTCTTCTGCTCTATCAAATACATCATCGTGAACAGTACTTGTAGTACTAGCTGTATCAGATGTTTCTAATCCAATAGTAGACAAACGATTACGAACTTCACCAAGTAATGTATTATCTATATTACCAATCTTACCTATAATCTCTACTAAAGCATCAACAATCTTAGTAAATAGATTATTAGATTCAGTTTTAGTATTAGAATCATATTTAATCCTAGCAAGTAATCTAGCAAATGTACGATTAGTAATAGCTTCAACTACAAATTCCTCAATAGCTACGCTTCTAGGTTTATCACTATTTAAGAATCTTCCGTATTCTTCTACTAAAGCAGAATCCTGATTAATGAAACTACTAAACTTATCATATAGGTCACCAAATGATTGCTCTATATTAGCACGTTCATCATTAAGTAGATAATGAACACCTTCATGTATAAGAGTAAGTACTCTACGTTCAGGTTCAAGAGTATCGAATCTATTAGTAAGAGTAATAGTATTACCACCAGCAACTATTCCTGCAAATCTACCTTTTTCACCTACTATTTCAATATCGGGATTAAGAGCAATGCCAGCAGATTCTAATGCCGAAATAACAGATAATAGATTAGGATTAATAGTATTAGCTTGTGCAACTTCCATAAGAGTACCTACTTGAGGAGCACTATCTTGACTAGCAAGTGGGTCAGGCGTAGCAACAGGAGATACAACTTGTTGCTCCTTTACGGGGGAAATAGCGGCGTTAGCCGCGTTAGTACGACCAGTACTACGACTAGGATTCATAAGAGTAATATTACGATTATATACATCTCCTACATAATTAAAGTTACTAACGATATTACCTTTACTATCAGTAATATTACCTAAATCGGTAACTAGTACTCCGTCCTTAGCTACAAACTCTTCATAACTACTATAACCTGTGTCCATCCATTCATCTTGAAGTATATTAGGTATCTTAGCTTGTAGTTTACCATCTACCATTCTAAATAAATTAGATTCACCACGAATAGCTGAATTAATAACATTACGAGTAAGTGTAGCATATACTCCTTCCATCATAGTACTAAAGTTACCATGATTGTTAGTAGGAACAAAACCATTAGGCATACGAGCCATAAGTCTTCTAGGTTTAGTTTCACCCGGTATAGCAAATGCTACATTTCTATCAGCAACATTAAAGTAAATAGTAGCTCCAATCTTATTAAGAGGACGAAATGCACGACCTACAACTTCATAACCATAAAGAGCTTTTTGCTTACCTACATACTTAGATATTTCATCTAGTAGTTGTTGATGTAAGTCAGTATTACCTTGTAGAGTAGCATCTACTAATGAATGGAATAATTTATCTAATCCTTCATTAAACCTCTTAGTATATTCAGTAGCTTCTGTTTCACTATTACTCATAGTATTCTCACGACTAGTAACTGCAATAAGTCTACCTTCCGAATCTTTAATAGTCATACCAACTACTCCTCTAGGAATACGACTAGCAGCGATAATACTATTAGATTTAATATCGGCAACTCCTCCGTCAACTCCTACTACTAGACGATAACCGTCAGTAGCTTCACTAGTAGCTACGTCTCCAAACTTACGATATATAGGATTACCTTGTTTATCTCTAGCATAAATAACACTACCTGAACTTGTACGACCAACAACTAGACGTTTCTTCTTAGACTTAGTATTACTAATAGAGGACTTTAAGTTATTAATGTCAGTATAAGACTTCTTGAGTTTATTCATCCAATTAGTCAACGATTCATTAACAATAGCACTAAAGTTAGACTGATTAACATTAAGAGCGTTATTAAAGAATATGATATTATTAAGATGTTTAATCCTATCTAATAGATTAGTTTGAGTATCACCGAATAAACTAGTTAGATTTTGCCAGTGACCATTCTCTTGTAGAGCATTAAGCTGATGTCCGAATGTTCCTTCAACTTCAGGGTTATTACGAACACGATACAAACGACGTATGTTATTAAGCAGTTGTACAAATTCTTTAGCACTAGGTTCTTCACTAGCAATAATAGACTGAAGTTGAGTTATGAAATCTATACTATCATTTCTAACAGTATATCTCCAACCTTGATTCATAACTTCAACATTACCATTATTATAACCAATCTTAGGAAACTCGCCTATTTTAATTCCACGAGACTTAACAATAAGATTACCGTTTTCATCTAGTTCTACATTTACTGTATCATTAGTCTTCAACTGACCGATACGAGAGTAAACCTTACTATCATTTAAATTAACTAAATTGAAGAAGTAACCATTATCTTTACTATTCTGTTTATCTTCTGCAACAGCTTTATCTAAAGTCTTACTAGCTTCTTGTATAATATCAGAAGGAGTTTTAATCTCTTCGTCAACATTAACTATCTTACCGTCTACTATTTGACGATTAGCTAGAATCTTAATATCATTATACAAACTAATAGCTCTAGGATTTAACTGTTGTAGATAAACCATCATATCATTAAGACTAGTAAATGTCTTACCTTCTATCTGATTACCTTGTATTTGATTATATAAATCTATAATTAGATTTATCTCTTCTATACGTTGACGTTGACCTTCTAAGTCATTATCAGATATAGATGATTCAAGAACGTTAGTATCAGCAGGAGCAGATTCATCAGATTTACTAGTATCTACGTAAGTAACATCTCCGATAGCAATAGCAGCATTTAATTCATCAATAGTAACATCAGCAATTATATTGCCTTTAGCATCCATTCCGTCAATACTAACGTTACCAAATTTACTAACACGTACATCTATTGCACTTACTTTAACCGGTTTTCTACTAACATCTCCTAGACTAGCAAAAGGCTTTACTATTGTAAATTCTAAGTTATTAATATTAGCTTTATTTACAACACCTGAATTGGCTTTAGATACTACTTTATCTAATGTCTCTTTTAGCTTCTTCTCTTTAGCAGTCTTTGGTTTAGGTTTTGGAGTAGGCTTAACTACTGGTTCTTCTTGCCTCGTCGCTTCGCTCCTCGTTTCCCCCGTAGAGGAGTCTTGTTGCTGGTTATCCACAGTCTGTTGCTGTGCCTGACTTTGTGCAGCAAGACTATTTCTTCTCTTAGTAATAGCTTCTCTTAAAGATGTTATATCTTTCTTACCATTCTCTGAATTAGATAGAATACTAACAGCATTCGATAAACTCTTATTACTAGTATCTTGAGATTCCTCTTCTGTAAAAGCATTATCTAACGCTTTATCTAACTTAGCAAGTTCTTCTTCGGTAGCAACATTAACAAAATCATTAAGATTCTTCTTTGCAGACTTAACTAACTTCTTAGCCGCTTCTTCAAACTCTTTCTTACGAGTATCTTCAAACTCTTTAGCTTGTTCATTAGTAGTAATAATATTAGAACGATAGTTATCTCTACGAATTTCATCGAGAAGTATCTGTCCCATATTATCCATGTACTCTGAATTAATAGCACGAACTTGTTTAGATAGAGTACCTAGACTAAAGTCTTTACCTGCTTGTTTAAATAGAGCTACATCATTTTCATCTAGTTTTTCTATCTGTTTCTTAATAAGTGCGTTTTGTTCTTGACTACCTTCTATTCCAAGAGCTATATTTTCTATACTACGAACATTATCTAAGAATAAACTTTCCATAGGACTTAAACCTCTACGTAAGTCATTAACTTTAGATTCTATTATCCTAGATATATCTAAGTATTGACTAGCTTGTGCTTTATCCAAAGGATTATTACTATTCTTTAGACTATTATAAGTAGACATTACTTCGCGACGATACTGCTCTAATATACCTAACTGCATACGATTCTTAGCCATTGGGTCAAGAATCTCATTAATAGCAGGGATAGTATTCTCTAATTGAGATTGAATAGTATTAAGTCTTTCTACTCGTTTATTTAGTAAGTCAGCTTCTTGTGCATTAATTATATTTTCTGATATAGCTACATCTAATAGAGCATCATCTATATTAGCACTACGCAATGCACTAGAATAGTTAACATATCTATTAAGAACAGTACGCATAGTTTTCTTTATAGATTGAGTATCTCTATCATATTCTGCTTCATCAGCAAGACCTGCATCTACTAGCTTTTTCTTTAGTCTAGGGTCTTCAATATAATCTTCGAGTAACTCATAGTTACCGGAACGAATAGCATTTAAAGTAAGAGTAGTTGTGAACTTCTCTTTAGCAGCAGCACGTAAATCTTCTTGTTCTTCGGGACTAACCTTACTATAACGAGTAGTACCTACTGTTGGGTCTTGACTAATAGTTCCATCATCAAGATAAGTGATAGGATTACCTTTAGCATCACGTTCTATCTGAAACGGATTCTCACCATTTTCGATAATCTTCATCTGACGAGCATATTCATTGAATACTTGCTCACGACCATTGATTTCAGCAATACGTTGTTTCTCTTCTACATTACCACCTTTACGATTATTAATAGCTGACATAGTACCACCGAAAGTAATACCTCCAATAACTCCCCATAATGCAGAATTATATAATTGAGGATTCTGTAAGTACTTCTCTATTCTATCCATAGATACAGCACCATTGTATTGTTCAGCTTGACCTAATAGGTAACGACCATATAAAGTACCTTCTTCTTGACCTACAAAGTTAATAGCTTCTTCAATACCTTCTGTTAATTCAGATAATAGTAGATTCTCACTAGAATTAATAAATCTATTTATCTTACCTGCGAAATCTTTAATAGTTCCTTTTGCTGCTTGACCTAATGTTTGGCTAGCAGATTCAACACCAGTAGAAGCTATTCTATCGAGAGCTTGATTTTGTGAATAACGAATACGAGGAGTAATAGCACGATTAACTTGACCTAATGCTTTATTAACTGCACGTAATTGCATATAATCAAAGAATACATTACCTGCATTATATCCAAAGTTTCGCATAGCTGCTTTATCTGCAATTATAAGAGCGGCTTCTTCTTTAGTTCTTTCTTTAGCTTCATTAGCAATATCAGGATTATTATCTAACCAAGTTTGAAATTCTTCATCAGACATTCCTGTAAATAACGACAATGCTTCTCCTTCTATTTGTTCCGCAACTCCACGAGCTTCTTGATAGTTCTCACCAAGACGCATACCAATAGCAGTAATACCATCTTTAGCGATAAGTTTTAACTTATTAGCACGATACACATTATCTAATTTAGTAGCTTTCTTAGCCCAATTCATTGCACGACTTACTTTAGAACTATTACGTCCTAATGCTGCAACACCTTTACCAACAGCTCCAACTCCTTTAGTTAATAAAGTACCAGGAATCATTAAAGATAGAGAGCTAGCAATACTTGGAACTTGACTAAAGAACCAACCTGAAAAATCATTCATATCAAATGCTTTATCAGGATTCTCACGATATATAGGAAATAAATCATCACGAACATAATCAGATATAGCATCACCTGCTCTAGTAATAGGATTACTAAACGGTTTATCATCCCATAATCCAGCAGTAGCTAAATCTACTAACATACCCATACCACCAACGGTGTCTCCTATAACTGTTCCAATAGTTTGACCTAAAGCATTACCTGCTTGTTTCCAAGCTGATTGATTCTTAGCACGAAGAGTTTCTAATTCTTCTCTACTTTGATAACGATTAGGTTCAGCACCATACTTAGCTAAAGAATGATAATCTTCCTCTGTTCCAGTAAAGACTTCTTTACCACTAAGATTACGAAACATGAAGTCGCCTTGTGCAGTTACATCAGGTTTGTATTTAGTAACAGTAGGAGCTTCTTTAGCCATATTAACAGAATTAGCCCCACTGTCTAGTGGAGCTTTTTCTACTGATATATCATCAAATATATTTGGCATAACTTAGTTCATTAAATCGTTCATTTGATTAAGTATCACTTGACTAGGGGATTCACCAGTAAGTCCTGAATACATTCTATTAAAGAACTGGAATACTTGTCTCTTAGTATCAATATCTAGTTCTCTAAGATTACCAGTAGCACCTGCCATAATCATAGCCTTCTGCATAAGAGGACGAGCAACAACTTGCTGCTCCTCTATGGGGGAATTTGCAATAGAACCATTCCTTGCACTAATAAGATTTATATCCTCTTTAACAGGAGCAAGAATAGCATTAGCTTGATTATTCTGAAACATACGTTGAAATAACTCACCTTCTGTAATCTTAATTACCGGTTCATCATTAGCGTCTAATATCTGATAAAAACTACCACCATCGGTAACAGCAGAATATGTTCCATCTCCAAATTCAGCATCAGATAAACGATAATTTCTTTTAAGTGCGTTATTATACTTAATAGAATTAAGAGTGTCCATTGCTTTAACAGCAGGTAGAGATTTGAATCTTTCTATTTCATCATTAATGATAGCACCTGTAATCATGTAATCTCCAGCTACTGCATTTTGTATTCTCTCTTCCATTTCAGAATCAGGATTCTTAGCACTATTCTTTCCAGTCTTAGGAGTATAAGGAATATTTAAGAATACTCCGTATTCCCCCGTAGAAGATGATGAACACCAACCATTATTAATATTTTTCTTTTTAACTTGTGCTTGAATAGTTTGCATAATAGCATCACGTTCTCTACTATCTTCAACAGGTTCAAGAACTCCTTCGGCATTACGTTTCTTAATAACAATACTTCCAGGATTAGCAATACTAATTATATTCATTACTCTTTCATTGTAGTTCTTTAATTGGTCATCTTCAAATCCTTGACCAGTAGCAACTATATGAGGAGGTAAATCAAATACATTAACATCAACATAACTAGGTGGTAATGATTTAGATATACGTTTAGTTGCAGCATTAGACATTTGTGCAGCTTTTTCATATACGTAAGCAGGAGAATCTTTAGTACTCTTAGCAGTAGTTATTTCACCTCGTCCTATTGCTCTAAAACCTGCAATACCCATAGTAGTTAAACTACCATATACTTTATTTCCATAGAAAACTTCATCGTTTCTAGTGAATTTTTCAGGAGCATTATTACCAGTAGTAAATCCTACGGGATTAAGTTTAAGAACATCTGCTATTTCAGGAGCCAAACGAATATAAGCATCTTTACTAATACGAATATATTCTTTATCTCCTATTTTACTAAACGACACATCTTGATTAGTCAATCCCATATCTGTTCTAAGTTTAGATATAATAGCAGCTTTGCTACTATCGTTAAGAGGATTTACTAAAACTGTATCGAAGCTATTGCCTTTAGAATCAGTAAATAACTTATTCATTCTATTAGCATATTCTAGTTGCATAGGATTATTAGTATCAGCCATATCTCCATTACTTAGTCTCTTACCTAAGAACTCCGAAGCATATTGTTCTTCTTGTGTAAGATGTCCTTTCATTGCATCTAAACGATTATTAGCATTAGCTATTCCTCTATAATAAGTATTAGCTTCATCTAATAATTGTTTCTTAGCAGCATCGGATAAAGTTACATTATTAGCAATACCTGAACGTAGTTTACTATATGCTTCATCTAAAGGAAGAGATTTAGATATTCCATAAGAAGAAAACATATTAGATAATTGTCCATTAAGAGTATTTAATTGAGATTGTACTTTAGCAGGCGTATCAGGTTCTACTTTTTCTTTACCGCCAATAGTAGCTAAAGAAGGAAGTAATTCAGGTTCTTTACCAGTCTTAGGTTTAGCAGCAGCTTTACGAGCAGCAGCTAATATATTAAATCCTAATTCAGGATTAATTCTACTTTCAACTCTACGATAAGCAGAAGCAGCATATCTAGGAGCAAATAGGTTCTCTTCAAATTCTCTCTGTGACATAATAGTTCCGTCAGGCTTAGTAACAAGATTATTCTTATTACCTTTATTAGCTTTCCAAACATTTACTTTATAGTCTTGTTCGAGAGAAGCACGAGCACCGGGAGTTTCATTTAAAGCAGATTCAAATGCAGCACGAATCTTATCTGCTGATAGTTGTTG
>OLRS01000425.1_pt1 | contig 50207 bp, 34 predicted proteins | sample 1673171 | NCBI WGS metagenome assembly OLRS01 (sample SAMEA3136762, study PRJEB25190) | human gut metagenome | biome: human gut; feature: human-associated habitat; material: faeces | place: Austria | collected 2013
AAAACAAAATGAGAAAAAACATTGTTGCAGGAAACTGGAAAATGAACAAAACCCTTCAGGAGGGTATTGCTCTTGCAAAAGAACTGAATGAAGTATTGGCTAACGAAAAGCCTAACTGTGATGTAATCATCTGTACTCCTTTTATCCACTTGGCATCGGTTACTCCGCTGGTAGACCCCGCTAAGATTGGCGTAGGTGCTGAAAACTGTGCTGACAAAGAATCAGGTGCTTACACTGGTGAAGTTTCAGCTGCTATGGTTGCTTCTACAGGCGCTAAATATGTAATCCTGGGTCACTCAGAACGTCGTGCTTACTATGGCGAAACAGTTGCCATCCTGGAAGAAAAAGTAAAATTGGCTTTGGCTAACGGCCTGACTCCGATCTTCTGTATCGGTGAAGTGTTGGAAGAGCGCGAGGCTAACAAGCAGAATGAAGTAGTTGCCGCTCAGTTGGCTTCTGTATTCTCTCTGTCTGCTGAGGATTTCTCTAAGATCGTGTTGGCTTACGAACCGGTTTGGGCTATCGGTACAGGTAAAACTGCTACTCCTGCTCAGGCTCAGGAAATCCACGCTTTTATCCGTTCATTAGTTGCTGACAAATACGGTAAGGAAGTTGCTGACAACTGTTCTATCCTTTACGGTGGTAGCGCTAAACCGTCTAACGCTAAGGAATTGTTCGCTAATCCTGACGTTGATGGCGGCTTGATCGGTGGTGCAGCTCTGAAGGTAGCAGACTTCAAAGGTATCATTGATGCTTTTAATTAATAGATAATGGAAGATTGATAATTGATAACCGGTGAAGTGCCGGTTGTCGGTTATCAGTCTCTATAATCATATTATCAATCGTCTATTATTATATTATTCATTATGAAGAAGCTTGGTTTACTTTTAATTGCATGCTTTGCTTTCGCCGCTTTTGCTTCGGCGCAGAATAACATTGTGAAGAGTTTGGAACGCAATGTGCCGGGACAGGGTAAGGTAACCATCCATCAGGATGCCCGCATCGGGGCTTTGATAGGTCAGGAATATATTCCTAACGGAACGGAGAACAGAGTGCTTAAAAGTCAGGGTTTCCGTGTACAGGTGTATGCCGGAAACAATACCAGTAGAGCCAAGAATGAAGCTCACGCTGTGGGCTCACGAATTAAAGAATATTTCCCGGAACTTTCTGTTTATACCTCTTTCAACTCTCCCCGCTGGCTGTGCCGTGTAGGAGACTTCCGCAGTATTGAAGAAGCGGATGCCATGATGCGCCAGTTGCGTGCTACAGGTGTATTCAAAGAAGTTTCTATTGTGAAAGAGCAGATAAACATCCCCTTATAAAAACTTACTCATGTTAGGAAAAGAAGAAATTGTATCTCCTGCACTGGATGAACTGAAAGAACACTATCAGCGTATTATAACTTTATTGGGCGAAGATGCCGAACGCGAAGGACTACTGAAAACCCCCGAACGCGTAGCAAAGGCTATGCTGAGTTTGACAAAAGGCTATTTCATGGACCCGCACGAAGTGCTCCGTTCTGCCAAGTTCAAGGAAGAATACAGTCAGATGGTGATTGTGAAAGACATTGATTTCTTCTCACTTTGCGAACACCACATGCTTCCGTTTTACGGAAAAGCACACGTGGCTTATATCCCCAACGGTTACATTACAGGGCTGAGCAAGATTGCCCGTGTAGTGGATATCTTCTCCCACCGCCTTCAGGTGCAGGAACGCATGACGCTCCAGATTAAAGAATGCATCCAGGAAACACTGAACCCTCTGGGTGTAATGGTGGTTGTGGAAGCCAAGCACATGTGTATGCAGATGCGTGGGGTTGAAAAGCAAAATTCCATAACAACCACTTCCGATTTTACAGGTGCTTTCAATCAGGCAAAGACACGTGAGGAGTTTATGAACCTCATTCGCCAGAATTCATTCACATAACAGTCCCGTACGTTATTTCATAAAAGGAAACTGTTGTTCCCATGAAGGGAAACTGTTGTTCCCATTAAAGGAAACGCACGTTCCCTTTAGGAGAAACCGTCGTTCTCATTAGGGGAAACTGTCGTTTCTGCATGAGGAAACTATCGTTCTCATAAAGAGTAAGGTGATTTAACCGAGTACAACTCTGTCTCCCAACCGTTTGGCCATAATACTTTTGATCTCACGCAGTTCTGAGTAGCGTTTCATGATAGAGGTGCATTGTTCTTCATCATTGGCTACGGCAGGGTCTTGCAAGGCATACATCATGTGTTTCATTTCTTCACTGATGATGGCGAACTTGAAATTAATCATGAGCGTAGGCACCAATTCGAATAGGCGTTCCTCGTCGGTTACTAACCTTTGGGCTTTGGAGTGATACTTGCTCAGTTGGTAGCGGTCGGCAATCAACTCTGTACTTAGCTTGCTGATAGTAGAATCAGGATGCGCCAGGAAATACCGTTCTGCAGTAAAACCTTCATTATGTATATGTTCTGCCGCTTCCGCCAGCATCTGCCTGTGCAGCGGGTTGTGGAAGGCCAGTTCATCTTCCTTCAAATCATTGACTACGTATTCCGTTACCGTAATGGGAGTTTCTTTCCCTTCCTCATCGGGAACGTTGCATAATACTTTCTCTCCGTAGCGTACTACCATTTGCAGGATAAGGCGCTCGTATTTGTAAAATTCTTGTCCTTCTTTTCCTTCCTGCGGGATATAAGATACGTATTCGGCAGCTTCCGATGGAAGTGGTGCACCGCCGTCAGGCATTTCTCCATCCATAGGATAAGGAGGCATGTCTTCAGGGTAGGGTGGTTGCATACCATCGGGAAGCGGTGCTTGTGCGGCGTTGCGGGCTGCATTATTCTTTCTTGTTTCCCGGTTTCTTTGTTCCGCTTGTTTCTCAGCCTGCGTTTCACGTCGTTTGGCAACTTCCGAAACCAGTAGTTTGTCTTCTATACGAAGCAGCTGGCTGCATTCTTTAATATATACATCGCGGACTATTGCCTCAGGAATAATAGATATACTTTGTACGAGATTACTGATTAATTCTGCACGCTTGATAGGATCTTTTCCTGCATCTTCCAGCAGAAGATTGGTTTTGAAACGTATAAAGTCAGTTTCATTATCTTGTATGAATTTTTGGAATTCTGTAGCATTGTGCTTGCGGGCGAAGGAGTCCGGGTCTTCCCCGTCGGGAAGCAGGCAAACCTTGATATTCATTCCTTCTTCCAGCAGCATGTCGATACCGCGGAGAGAAGCCTTGATACCTGCCACGTCACCGTCATAGAGTACCGTAATGTTATTGGTGAAGCGGTGAATGAGCTTAATTTGTCCCGGAGTCAGTGCCGTACCCGAAGAGGCTACCACATTCTCCACACCTGACTGGTGCATGGAAATAACGTCCGTGTATCCTTCCACCAGGAAGCAACGATCTTGTTTTACAATAGCCTGTTTGGCAAAATAAATGCCATACAGTTCATTACTCTTATGATAGATTTCCGATTCGGGAGAGTTGACATATTTAACCTTTACTCCCTTCGTCGCACTGCTAAGTACGCGCCCACCGAAAGCGACCACCTTACCTGAAAGTGTGTGCACCGGAAAAATAACGCGTCCCCAAAAGCGGTCACGCAAGCGGTGATCGTCCGTTTCGTAGCAAAGCCCTGTCTTGACGAGATATTCTTTCTTGAATCCCTTCTTGATGGCTTCCTGAGCCATGGCATCGTGACTTTCTGTGCAATAGCCTAATTGGAACTTTTCGATGATATCATCCCGGAAACCACGGTTGCGGAAGTATGCCATACCGATGCTACGTCCGTCCACGTGGTTTTTAAGTATATTTTGGAAGTAATCACGTGCAAAGTTATTCACGATGAACAAACTTTCACGTTCGCTCTGCATCAGCTTCTCTTCGCTGGACAGTTCGCGCTCCTTGATTTCGATACCGTATTTCTTTGCCAGATATTTCAGAGCTTCAGGGTAACTCATCTGCTCGTGCTCCATAATGAAGTGCACCGCATTGCCACCCTTACCGCAGGAAAAGCACTTGCACAACCCTTTGGAAGGCGACACGTAGAAAGATGGCGTCTTGTCATCATGGAACGGACACAAGCCTACATAATTTACACCTCGCTTGCGCAACGTAACGAAGTCCGATACAATGTCTACAATCTGTGCGGCATCCAGAATTCTGTCTATGGTAGGTTGGTCTATCATTGGATAATTGTTTTTGCGAATGCAAAGATAAAAAAAATCCCCCGTTGAGGACGAGGGAACCTAATGTTTTCACAACGGAATGGTCCTTATTGTGATTTGCTTCATTGGCTGAACAGGTTAGCAGTGGTAATGGGGTCTTTCCTTTCTTCTACCTAAATTGCAGTTTGTCAGCTTTATTATTGCATTCGCACTAAGTATTAAAATAATTATCTATCTTTGCGTCTCAAATTGCTAAATTCTACGTAAAGTACTGGTATCATATTCTATAGTGAGCTGTGATTCGCTTCAAAAGTATTTTATATATAGAATTTAGCTTTTCTATTTTCTTAATGATATATATTTTATCACTATTAGAATATATACCAAATAAAGTTGTATCTTTGCCTAAATAAAAATCAAATAATTTCAAATACTATGAATTTCTTCGAATTTAAAGGTTTTAGAATTAGAATAGATATAAAGCTGTTCGATATAAAAGTTTCACTATTTGGGGGAATGAAAAATAGGAGAAAGAAATAAAATAAGAATTTATGATATAACAATAGTTCGTTAAGTATTGAATTAACATAAAAAAGTAGGTCAAGTCCTGCAGTTCATTAAATTAAGGGTTACGACATCTCGATGGTAAGATTGACATAGAGAATCTGGATGAAAGTAGATTTGAAATTATCAGTCTGGATAATGGATAGGGCCGTATACTTTCAGCTGTGGTGAACTCTGTTTCCCTGAAAAGGAATATTCGTTTGTGTATTTGGCAGAGTGCGGACAGGAAGATACATAAACTCTATCCTCATGCAACGATTTATTTCCGTGTTAGGGATCAAGCCAAACGAAGAATTAAATCGAAAGCTGTGGGAGGAAGGAATTAGATTTGCAGCGATTGCTGCATAAATGTGAATGAAATGTTTAACGAACTATTGATATAAAAAAGCCCCCGTAAAAGGACGAGGGCAACCTAAGTGTTTTCACAACGGAATAATCCTTATTGTGATTCGCTTCAAATAGTATGTTACAAATATAGACATATATTTTGATAAATCGTGATTTTATATTCTTTTTTTTAGAGCCTGTTTAAATTTTCCTCAATAATAATCTTATGGTCTCCAATTTGACCATCTCCTCTGGCGAATCGAATGTTAGTTCATAATTTCGGCAGAGCCTTCTATTGTAATCCATTTATGAGAATGACCTTTCCGCAATCCATCTCTTTTGAATGGACCTGAATCCTTGTTGCTTATGTGTGCTGATTACTACTTGAATGACATATCCGAACCTCTTTCTTATGTTATCAATTAGTTCCCCTCTATATCCTCCATTTGCAAGGATAACCTTTACTCTGGAACACTTTTCTTTGAGGATTCTCATTAGCAGATAGGCTGTTTTACTATCATGTACATTGGCTATGGTAGCCATAACGGCAATAAGAAAGCCATTCTTATCTACTATGACATGATGTTTTATACCTTTTACCTTTTTATTTCCATCAATGCCGTTCAAGGAAGCATTGTTACCCCATTGGGCGCTTTTACTATCCATGATGCCTACACTTGGTTCCATGTTTTTGACCTCGTTTCACATGTATATGTCCACGTAATTTCTCTAATAGTAAGTCAAAGTCCAGTAGAGCAGCCCGTTTGCGATAGTAGTAATAAACCAACTGCCATTTAGGGAAGTCAAGAGGGAGCATACGCCATTGACAACCGGTCTTCACCAAATAAAAAATGGCATTCCAAATCATTCGCAAATCATATTTTCGCTTTCTTTCTTGCAAGTTCAACACTTTTGTTATATATTTCCACTCTGTTTCCGTTAAATCAGTCTGATACATCTTTTTTAAAGTTTGGTCACTTCAAAGAAAGAAACTATCCGACTGATAGGGAAGCTTCGTTAAAAAAAAATCCGTCATTTTTTAACAGGCTCTTATTAACTTTGTGAGAATGCATAATAAAATAATGATAAAATGAAAAAGATACTGGGATTAGACTTAGGTACAAATAGTATCGGTTGGGCAGTGGTGACTTCTGTAAATGAAGGACAGGATGAAAATAGGTCAATAGAACTGTCTGGTAGTCGTATTATACCAATGGATGCTGCAACATTAGGTGACTTTGATAAAGGAGTAACTAAATCTCAAACTTCTGAAAGAACAACATTCAGAGGCATACGCCGACTTCGTGAACGTGGCTTGTTGCGACGCGAAAGGCTGCATAAAGTGTTGAAAATACTTGGATTCCTGCCCGAACACTATGCAAACGAAATAGATTTTGATCATCATCCAGGTAAATTTAAGCCGAATGTTGAGCCTAAGCTTCCATGGAAGAAGAATGAAATGGGACAATGGGTGTTCCTTTTTCAGAATTCGTTTCAGGCTATGTTGGCTGATTTCTCTCGTTATCGACCAGAGTGGGTAGTTGGTAGTAAAAAAGTTCCCTATGATTGGACTATCTATTATTTACGTAAGAAAGCGTTAACAGAAAAAATATCAAAGGAGGAGTTGGCATGGATTCTTCTGAATTTTAATCAGAAACGTGGTTATTATCAGTTGCGTGGCGAAGATGAGGAAGAGCCATCTAATAAGTTAAAGGAGTATTATGCATTGCAGGTAGTTCGAGTTGAAGCGACTGACGAAAAAAAAGGAAAGGAAACATGGTATAATGTTCATTTGGAGAATGGTTGGATTTACCGTAGAACAAGTGCTGTTCCTCTTAAATGGGAAGGAATGGTAAAGGAATTTATTGTAACCACGGATTTGAATGAAGATGGTACTCCGAAATTAGGTAAGGATGGATGTATAAAACGCTCTTTCAGCATACCTAAAGAAGGAGATTGGACGTTGATAAAGAAAAAAACAGAAGCTGATATTACTAAAAGCAACAAAACAGTTGGAGCTTATATTTATGATACCTTGTTACACAATCCTAGTCAGAAAATAAAGGGACAACTGATACGGACTGTTGAACGTAAATATTATAAAGAAGAATTGCGGGCGATTCTGTTGAAGCAAATATCCTTCCATTCCGAACTTCAGGACAACGATATATTTAAAAGATGTGTTGAGACACTCTATCCGAATAATGAAGTTCATAAAAGAAATATTGCTAATCGGGATTTCGTTTACTTATTTATAGATGATATTTTATTTTATCAGCGTCCTTTAAAGACTAAAAAGTCATTGATTGACAATTGCCCCTACGAGGAGAATCAATATATAGATAAGGAAACCGGAGAAATAAAACGAGCTTCCATTAAATGTATTGCTAAGTCTCAGCCACTTTTTCAAGAGTTTCGCTTATGGCAATTCATTGATAATATTCGTATCTATAAAAGAGAAAAAGAAGTAGATGGAAGGCTACAAACAGATGTAGATGTGACTGTCGATTTCCTTAAAACAGAGGCCGATTATGTTGCTTTGTTTGAGTGGTTAAATGATAAGGGGAAAATAGATCAGAAGTCTTTTCTTGCTAATCCTGCATTTGGTATTAAGAAAGTAGCTGAACAATATCGTTGGAATTACGTAGAAGATAAATCTTATCCATGTAATGAAACTCACTCTTTGATTTTATCTCTGCTAGAAAAATCAGAAATTCCAACCAGTTTTTTATCGGAAGAGGGAGGAAGAGAAGAGGCGTTGTGGCATATTCTTTATTCAGTCGAAGATAAGCAAGAAATCGTTAAAGCATTGACAACGTTTGCGACAAAATATAATTTACCGGATCGTTTTGTAGAAGTCTTCTGTAAATGTCCGCCGTTTAAAAAAGAGTATGGAGCCTATTCGGCAAAAGCTATCAAGAAACTTTTGCCATTAATGCGAAGAGGGAAGTATTGGGCTGACACGGCTATTGATGATAAGACGGCTGAACGCATAGAGAAAATTATAAATGGGGAATTTGACGAATCTATATGTAAACAAGTCAGAGAAAAATGTGTCAACCTTTCAACATTGAATGATTTCAGGGGACTTCCGTTATGGCTAGCTTGCTATATAGTATATAACAGACATTCAGAAGCGAGAGAGATCACAAAATGGGAATCTCCCGAGGATATAGATATTTATTTGAGGAATTTCAAACAACATTCATTGCGTAATCCGATAGTCGAACAGGTAGTTTTGGAGACATTGCGTACCGTTCGTGACATTTGGAAAAAGGTTGGGCGGATTGACGAGATACATGTGGAACTGGGGCGTGAGATAAAAAACTCATCAGAGAAACGTAAACAAATTTCTGAGCAGATACAGGCAAATGAAAATGCCAACCTGCGCATTAAAGCTTTGTTGATTGAGTTTATGAATCCGGAATTTGGAGTGGAAAATGTACGCCCTTATTCACCTAGTCAGCAGGAATTGTTGCGTATATATGAGGATGGAGTGTTGAATAGCGTGGAAGAGTTACCGGATGATATTGCCGTTTTTTTGAAGAAATTCGATGTAATGAAGCAGCCGACTCGTTCAGAATTCTTGCGATATAAATTGTGGTTAGAACAGCGCTATCGTTCGCCCTATACAGGAAATATGATACCTTTGGGACAATTGTTTACACCGGCTTATGAGATAGAACATATTATACCGCAAGCACGTTATTTTGACGATTCATTTAGTAATAAAGTAATATGTGAATCGGCAGTGAATAAACTGAAAGATAATCTTTTAGGATATGAATTCATAAAGGAGCATCACGGGAGAAAACTTTCTGAGCATATTCAAATATTTTCTGTTGAGGCTTATGAGACATTCGTTAAGGAACATTATGCCAAGTCGAGAAATAAGATGAAGAAGTTGCTCATGGATGAAATACCAGAAAAGTTTATTGAACGCCAGTTGAATGATAGTCGATATATCAGTAAGTTGGTAAAGAGGTTATTATCTAATATTGTTCGTGAAAAAGATAAGGATGGTGAATATGAGCAGGAAGATATTTCCAAGAATATGGTTGTTTGCACAGGGGCCGTTACTGATAGACTCAAAAGAGATTGGGGTATGAATGATGTATGGAATCAGATAGTGTATCCCCGTTTTGACCGATTGAACCATTTGACTGATAGTTGTCAGTTTGGTGGGTGGGAAGAAAAAGCAGGTAAGCGGGTTTTCCAGACAGCAATGCCGCTTGAATGCCAAAAAGGTTTTAACAAGAAGCGTATCGACCATCGTCATCATGCAATGGATGCAATTATAATAGCTTGCGCTACACGAAATCACGTAAACTATTTGAGTAATGAGTCAGCAAGCAAAAATTCTAAAGTCTCCCGGACAGATTTACAGCGACAATTATGCGATAAAAAGAAAACGAATGATAAGGGGAATTATATATGGAGTATTAAAAAGCCATGGGATACATTTACTCAGGATGCTCGGAAATCATTAGAGCATATTATTGTGGGTTTCAAGCAAAATTTGCGGGTTATAAACAAGTCGTCCAATACTTATCAGTGTTTCGATGAACATGGAATAAAGGTATTGAAGAAACAGGTGCATGGAGATAATCTTGCAATCCGCAAACCTATGCATAAGGATACAGCCTTTGGAAGTGTCAACTTGAGAAGAGTAAAAGAGGTTCGATTGTCGGTTGCACTTGATGTTCCATCTATGATTGTAGATAAAAAGATGAAAAAGAAGGTTTTTGAACTCATATCATATAAATATGATAAGAAAGGTATCGAGAAATATTTTAAGGAGAACATTTATTTGTGGAAGAGTTTGGATTTATCGAAAGTTCCTGTTTATTATTTTACAGACAATACTTCCGAACCTTTGGTAGCAGTGCGTAAACCTTTGGATGTTAGCTTTAATATGAAAAAAATTAAAGAAGCTGTGACAGATACTGGTATACAAAAAATACTTCTGAATCATTTGTCTAATAATAGTGATAATCCAGCATTAGCATTTTCACCGGATGGTATCAGTGAGATGAATAAAAACTTAACTGTTTTGAATGATGGCAAATTTCATCAGCCCATCTATAGAGTACGCGTTTATGAACCAAAAGGTAATAAATTCAATGTAGGTAGTGTGGCTAATAAGCGTTCTAAATATGTAGAAGCTGCCAAAGGTACGAACTTATTCTTTGCTGTTTACCAGACATCTTCCGGTGATCGGGTCTACGAAACCATTCCATTGAATATTGTTATAGAACGTCTGAAAATGAGATGGACTCCTGTACCAGAGACGAATGCTAAAGGAGATCGATTATTGTTTACGTTGTCACCCAATGATTTGGTATATATACCTACGGTAGAGGAGTGTGAGTCAGGTAACATATCCCCTGAAATAGATAGTAGAAGAATCTATAAAATGGTTTCTTCATCCGGTCCACAATGCTTTTTTGTACCTCATACGGTAGCTAGTCCGATCGTTTCAACTCTTGAATTAGGAGCTAATAATAAAGCTGAAAAATCATGGGATGGAGAAATGATAAAATCTATTTGCGTTCCAGTTAAGGTTGATAAGATTGGAAATATAATAAGTATAGGTGGAAGGAAGAGCTTATGATAAAAAAAACTCTTTATTTCGGGAATCCGGTTTATCTCTCTTTACGTAATGCACAGTTAGTTATTAAGTTGCCGGAAGTTGTGAAGAATGAATCTTTGCCTGACACTTTTAAGGAACAGACGGAAGTGACGAAATCAATAGAAGATATCGGGGTTGTGGTGTTGGATAATAAACAAATAACTATCACTTCTGGAGTATTGGAGGCGTTGCTTGAAAATAATTCTGCTGTGATAACCTGTGATAGTAAAAGTATGCCGGTGGGCTTGATGCTTCCTCTGTATGGAAACACAACTCAGAATGAGCGTTTCCGCCGGCAGTTGGAGGCCTCTCTTCCATTAAAAAAACAGCTTTGGCAGCAGACTATCCGAGCAAAAATAGAGAATCAAGCTACTGCTTTGCGAAAGTGTATAGATGAAGAAATGAAATGTATGCGTATATGGGCTGCGGATGTAAAGAGTGGAGATTCAGATAATTTGGAAGCTCGTGCAGCTGCATTCTATTGGAAAAATTTGTTTTCCGATATTCATGGATTTACAAGAGAACGTGAGGGAATTCCGCCTAATAATCTGTTAAATTATGGATATGCTATTTTGCGTGCAGTTGTTGCAAGAGCTTTGGTTACAAGTGGGCTTTTGCCGACTTTAGGTATTCATCACCATAATCGTTATAATGCTTACTGTCTGGCAGATGATATAATGGAACCTTATCGTCCTTATGTAGATGAATTGGTTTTTGGCATAGTGAGGAGTGGAATGAGGTATGGGGAACTGACAAAAGAGTTGAAAATACAATTATTGGGTATTCCTACTTTGGAAGTTAGGATTGATGGTAAGAGGAGTCCTTTAATGGTTGCTGTATCTCAAACTACTGCTTCGCTTTATAAATGTTTTAGTGGAGAGTTGCGTCGTATTGCCTATCCTGAGATGTGATGGATCGTTTTAGTGAATATCGTATTATGTGGCTATTGGTTTTTTTCGATTTGCCTACTGAAACAAAGAAAGAGAAGAAGGCGTATATTGATTTCAGGAAAAATCTCCAGAAAGATGGTTTCACAATGTTCCAATTTTCGATTTATGTGCGTCATTGTGGCAGTAGTGAAAATGCGGAAGTACATATGAAGCGGGTTAGATCATTTTTACCAGAACTTGGGAAAGTGGGAATTATGTGTATAACTGATAAGCAGTTTGGTGCTATCGAACTCTTTTATGGTAAGAAAGTACAGGAAATAAATACTCCAGGGCAACAACTTGAATTATTTTAGAATTAAAAAATCCCGCTATTCAACGGGATTTTCTATTACAACAACATCTGTTTTTTATATTCGAGCTTCTGCTGTAAATACTTGTAATACAGCTTTCTACTGGCGATGAGATGTTGCTTATCCTACAAAGATACTATTTTGAAAGCGAATCACAACCATACCATTACACCGAAGAAGAAACGGTGGATGTTGCTTATCCTACAAAGATACTATTTTGAAAGCGAATCACAACCCGATCGACAATGGCAACACCCAGCGCCGAGATGTTGCTTATCCTACAAAGATACTATTTTGAAAGCGAATCACAACCGCTTACTAAGTATACTCTTCAATCGTCTGGATGTTGCTTATCCTACAAAGATACTATTTTGAAAGCGAATCACAACTATTTCTCCGCTTTAGCAATCTGAGATGAAGATGTTGCTTATCCTACAAAGATACTATTTTGAAAGCGAATCACAACTTCACCTCTGTAGCCTCTTTCTTTGACCGTGATGTTGCTTATCCTACAAAGATACTATTTTGAAAGCGAATCACAACGTGGCATTGACCGAATGGCAAGCGAGGCTAGATGTTGCTTATCCTACAAAGATACTATTTTGAAAGCGAATCACAACAATAAATGTGTTTTGTAAATATTACTCCATGATGTTGCTTATCCTACAAAGATACTATTTTGAAAGCGAATCACAACTAGCTTCGTAATTGCTCACTTTATCCATAGGATGTTGCTTATCCTACAAAGATACTATTTTGAAAGCGAATCACAACTCAAATACACCTTGTAAGTCTTGCCTATTTGATGTTGCTTATCCTACAAAGATACTATTTTGAAAGCGAATCACAACCTTGCTGATGGCCCTGTTGTTATGATTAAAGATGTTGCTTATCCTACAAAGATACTATTTTGAAAGCGAATCACAACTGCAACGCTGCATATCCACCGCTGACGGACGATGTTGCTTATCCTACAAAGATACTATTTTGAAAGCGAATCACAACGGCATTCGCACTTGTATTCAGCACCCCGTTGATGTTGCTTATCCTACAAAGATACTATTTTGAAAGCGAATCACAACTCGCCCATTACGAAGCTATATCCTTTTTCGATGTTGCTTATCCTACAAAGATACTATTTTGAAAGCGAATCACAACAAAATATCGGCATTGTCTGATATACTGTGTAGATGTTGCTTATCCTACAAAGATACTATTTTGAAAGCGAATCACAACATTGTACAGTTACTGAATTACTATGAATTGATGTTGCTTATCCTACAAAGATACTATTTTGAAAGCGAATCACAACTAACACTCTATCATATAGATAGCCTGTAAGGATGTTGCTTATCCTACAAAGATACTATTTTGAAAGCGAATCACAACCATGCCGACAGTGAAGGGGAGAACTTCCGTGATGTTGCTTATCCTACAAAGATACTATTTTGAAAGCGAATCACAACATTCAGCGACAGGTAGAACTACCGTAACCGGATGTTGCTTATCCTACAAAGATACTATTTTGAAAGCGAATCACAACTCGACTCCACTAATACCTTTCATGATAGTGATGTTGCTTATCCTACAAAGATACTATTTTGAAAGCGAATCACAACGCAGTCCCGCTAATAGAGCCTGACAAGCCGATGTTGCTTATCCTACAAAGATACTATTTTGAAAGCGAATCACAACGGGCAGACGTATCATGTCACTTTTTCGTATGATGTTGCTTATCCTACAAAGATACTATTTTGAAAGCGAATCACAACGTGGCATTGACCGAATGGCAAGCGAGGCCGATGTTGCTTATCCTACAAAAATACTATTTTGAAAGCGAATCACAACAATGGCCAGTATGGGAACATACTCATGTATGATGTTGCTTATCCTACAAAGATACTATTTTGAAAGCGAATCACAACAAATGAAGTATTTGAATAAAAAGCTTGAGAGATGTTGCTTATCCTACAAAGATACTATTTTGAAAGCGAATCACAACTTAGCTACATTGATGGCAGCCCCCAAACCGGATGTTGCTTATCCTACAAAGATACTATTTTGAAAGCGAATCACAACGCAGCAATGAGTGCTCCGGCTTTGGCAAGGATGTTGCTTATCCTACAAAGATACTATTTTGAAAGCGAATCACAACCCAAATGGTTGTTGTAATGGGTTGGGGGAAGATGTTGCTTATCCTACAAAGATACTATTTTGAAAGCGAATCACAACAATTATCAATACTCTTATCTCTTTACTCTGATGTTGCTTATCTTACAAAGATACTATTTTGAAAGCGAATCACAACTTCTCATATCTATTTCCCTTTCTATTAATGATGTTGCTTATCCTACAAAGATACTATTTTGAAAGCGAATCACAACCCAAGAAACAGTATATACGCATCGAGTTCGATGTTGCTTATCCTACAAAGATACTATTTTGAAAGCGAATCACAACTCTGAAACGTTAGCCAGAACTTGAGCCAGTGATGTTGCTTATCCTACAAAGATACTATTTTGAAAGCGAATCACAACATCAGGATATTTATTATCAGAGAAGGCAGCGATGTTGCTTATCCTACAAAGATACTATTTTGAAAGCGAATCACAACCGAATTACGGCTTTTCTCTAATGTAGTGACGATGTTGCTTATCCTACAAAGATACTATTTTGAAAGCGAATCACAACCTGCATTGGCTGCAGTGTACCGTGCCGGAAGATGTTGCTTATCCTACAAAGATACTATTTTGAAAGCGAATCACAACTGGGAATCCGGGTAGTGTTTTTATCAGTTGGATGTTGCTTATCCTACAAAGATACTATTTTGAAAGCGAATCACAACTTCAATAAGAGAGTGTGGAATCTGGGGTGGGCTGTTGCTTATCCTACAAAGATACTATTTTGAAAGCGAATCACAGCAGTTCCGAATAAGAATCACCTTCGAGTGATGTTGTTGCTTATCCTACAAATAAAGTGAATCACAACCATATCCGGCTTTAGCTGATATTTTGCATCTACTATTATTTATCCTACATTACAAGCATATCCTCACCTAATTCTAAATATCATCCTCTCTCTTTATTAACGAATTGAAGAGAGAAGCCCCACTGTCTTTTCCGTGAGCCTCCTCTCTTCAATCCCTTAATCTCACCTATCTATTTTATCTTTTCCCTAATCTTCGTCAGATACTGCTTCATCCCTTCCGCATCCTTCGTACTGATAATTTCCAGTAAATTCTTCAGCTCCAGACGAATATTTTCCACTTGCGAGGGAGTGCGCGGATTAAAGAGAATTTCCTGAAGCAAGTAATCATCCTCACTCAGCAAACCCTTGGCAATAGCCATGTGTTTCTTGAATGTAGTGCCCGGAGCCTCCTGATGCTTCATCACCGCTGCAAAAACAAACGTAGAGACAAAAGGAATAGACAGAGAATAAGCTACCGTTTCATCATGCTCGTCGAAAGTATATTCGAAGATATTCAGGCGGAGCGTCTGATAAAGGTCCTTGAAGAAAATTTTTCCCAGGTGGTCACCTTCACTGATGATGATAGCATTTTCGCTGCTCAGATTACTGAGGCTGGCAAACGTAGGGCCAAACATCGGATGCGACGATACATAACGGAAACCACTTTCCTCATAGAATTTCTTCAATCCCGTCTTCACCGAGGCGATGTCACTGATGATACAATCCTTGGGCAGCACAGGCAGCACCTTGCGGAATGCGTCCAGCGTATATCTCACCGTGGCGGCATTGATTACCAACTCCGGTTCGAAGTCCTTTATCTCTTCCAACGTGGTGAAACGATACGTGTTGTAGACAAAACGTAACTGGTGCGGATTCACGTCGAACACTGCCGTTTCATGTTGGAAACTTAAAATATCTGTAAAGAAAGAGCCCATCTTGCCGGCTCCGAGTATTAAAATACGCATAAATTTAGTGTTTAGGTATTAATGATTAGTGATAAGTGAAAGATAGCGTAGCCATTAATCACTTATCACCAGTCGCTAATCACTTGTTTATAATTTCCATTTGTTGCCTCACACTCTCCTCGTGTATCAGCTCGAATACCTTCTTGATAAATTCCGAATCCACGCCCAGAAGCACACCTTGAGAACCGCGTTTGTCCAGAATTTCATTATAACGTCCTGTTTGCAGAATCGTCATATCGTGCTCTTTCTTGAACGTACCGATTTCACGTGCCACACGCATACGCTTGGCAAGTTCCTGCATCAGGTTGTTGTCGCACTCATCAATCTGCTTGCGCAGTTCGCTGAGGTTTTCCGTGGTCTGTGTTTCTTTACGGATGACGAGCAGGTTCAGGATGTAATCCAGTACGTCCGGAGTCACTTGCTGCGAAGCATCGCTCCATGCACAGTCGGGGTTGCAGTGGCTTTCGATAATCAGACCGTTGAAACCGAGGTCCATAGCCTGCTGGCATAGCGGTGCGATGAGTTCGCGCTTACCGCCGATGTGGCTGGGATCGCAGATGATCGGCAGGTTCGGGATGCGACGACGCAACTCGATGGGGATATGCCATTGCGGCAGATTGCGGTACAACTTCTTGTCGTAACTGCTGAAACCGCGGTGGATGGCTGCCAGACGTTTCAGACCGGCATTGTTGATACGTTCCAGGGCACCGATCCAGAGTTCCAGATCCGGGTTTACCGGGTTCTTCACAAACACAGGAATATCCACACCCTTCAGTGCATCGGCAATTTCCTGCATGGCAAACGGATTGGCAGTGGTGCGTGCGCCAATCCAAAGGATATCGATACCTGCTTTCAGACACTCGTATACATGCTTCGAAGTGGCTACTTCGGTAGAAACGTACATTCCGGTTTCTTTCTTCACCTCTTTCAGCCATGCCAGACCGTCTACGCCTACACCTTCGAAACCACCCGGTTTGGTACGCGGTTTCCAGATTCCGGCACGGAATATCTTCATTCCCTTTTCGGCCAGTTGTTTGGCGGTGCACATTACTTGTTCTTCTGTCTCGGCGCTGCAAGGACCTGCAATTACCATGGGACGTTTGTCCTCAATACCCGGCAGCAAAATCGATTCTAATTCAAGTTCCATATTCTTTTATTTTTGTTCAATTATATTTTTATTGTATAGATATTTCTCAGTGTCTTCTGAACCCTCTGCAACCCCCGTCGATAAAGCCTTTCGAGCGTGTTAATAAATACAGGCCTCGTTTTTTAAAAACGTTGCTCTTATTCTTTAAAAACGTCGGGCACGTTTTTTAAAACGGTGAGTGGCTTGTGTTACAGGAGTTCTTTTTTGTAAATATATTACTTCATCTCCCTGATGCGCTTCAATGCCTCTTCCAGTTTATGGTCTTTGCAGCAAAGCGAGATGCGGATATACCGCTTTCCGTTACTTCCGAAGATAAATCCCGGCGTGATGAACACGCGTGCGTTGTGCAACACCTTTTCGGTCAGTTCTTCCACGTCAGTGCAGGTATCGGGAATTTTTCCCCAGAGGAACATGCCCACCTGCTTTTCATCGTACGTACATCCCAGTGCATGCATGATTTCCCCTGCCAGATGGCGGCGGTTGCGGTAGTTCTTGTTGTTTCCGTCGTACCATTCCTGTTCGGCTTCCAAGGCGTTGGCGGCTGCCAGTTGCATGGCGCGGAACATACCGCTGTCGATGTTGCTCTTCACTTTCAAGATCCATTGCACAAAGTCGGCGTTGCTTGCCAGCATACCGATACGCCAGCCCGGCATATTGTGGCTCTTGCTCATGGAGTTGAACTCGATGCAGCACTCTTTGGCACCCGGCACACTGAGAATGCTGAGCGGGTGGTCGTTCAGGATGAAGCTGTACGGGTTATCGTTTACAATCACGATGTCTTTGCGGCGTGCAAAGTCCACCAGTTTTGCATAAAGTTCCGGGGTGGCGTTGGCTCCGGTCGGCATGTTCGGATAGTTGGTCCACATCAGTTTTACGCGGCTCATGTCCATCTTTTCCAGTTCGTCGAAGTCGGGCATCCAGTCGTTTTCCTCTTTAAGATTGTAGTTGATGACTTCCGCTCCCAGTATCTTGCTCAATGAGGTATAAGTGGGGTAGCCCGGATTGGGAACCAATACCTGTTCGCCCGGATTGACGAAGGCCAGTGTGACGTGCAGAATACCTTCTTTCGAACCGATGAGCGGCTGTATCTCGGTATTAGGATTCAGCTCCACGCCATACCATTTCTTATACCAGGCGGCAAAGCTGCGACGAAGTTCGGGGATGCCGACATAAGGCATATAGCCGTGTCCGTCAGGATTTTGTGCTTCGCGGCACAGGGTTTGTATGGTTGCTTCCGAGGGAGGCATGTCGGGACTGCCGATTCCGAGGCTGATTACGTCTTTTCCTTCGGCATTCATTTGTGCCACCTCTTTCAACTTCTTGGAGAAGTAGTATTCGCTCACGCTGGCCAACCGGTCGGCGGGCTTGATCTTAGATGTTTGATTTTCCGTCTGCATATTCGCCTAATATTTTAAGTTCTTTGGTTAGCGGTGTGATGGCCGCGATGGATTGTTTATATCTCAGTATGTTGTCGAAAACAACGTCTACGTAAAATTGGTATTCCCATTCCCGTCCGATGATGGGCAGCGACTGTATCTTGGTCAGGTTGATGCTGTAGAACGAAAGGATGGACAGTACTTGCGAGAGGCTCCCTTCCGTGTGGGGCAGTGTGAATACCATGCTTGCCTTGTTGGTTTCCGGGTGCGGATGGCGGTGTATTTCGTCTACCTGCCAAGGGTCGGCAACTACCAGAAAACGGGTGAAGTTGTGCTTGTTTGTTTCGATGCCTTCCTGCAACACCTTCATGCCGTAACGCTCGGCAGCGGCCTTGGAGCAGATGGCGGCGTGTCCTTTCAGGTTCTCCCGCTTGATGATTTCGGCGCTGAGGGCGGTGTCTTCCGCTTCCACTACTTTCATTTTCGGGTGCTGGGCAAGGAACTCGCGGCATTGCATCAGTGCGATGGGGTGGGAGTTGACTTCCGTCAGATCGTTCCAGTCCTCATCGGGCAGGCAGACAAAGCTGTGTGATATGCGTAGTTTGTATTCGCCTATGATTTGTGTTCCGCTCTGCCGCAGCAACTCGTTGTTGTGCAACAGGCTACCTGCAATGGTATTCTCTATCGCCAACATTCCTATGGTCTTGCTGTCCTTCTTCACGGCTGCAAACACGTCCTCAAAAGTAGCGCAACAGATTAACTCTATTTCTTCTCCTTCGAAGTACTTGTGTGCGGCAATGTCGTGATACGACCCTAATGTTCCTTGAATGGCTATTCTTTTCATACTGTTTCTTTAAAATAAAAAATCCCGCTTCCATACAATGGAGCGGGATTAAGTATATTACTTTAGTTCTCTATTCAGTTCTTAAGCATCACTGTCACTTGACACATACAAACTCCCGCTCTACTTTCTGGCTAAAGTAAAAGTAAAAAAAGAAGTAATATGCATAAGTAAACAAATTCATACTTTCGTTTTCTTTTTGATTCTTAATTCGTGGCAAAAGTAATACTTTTCTCTTATATGCAAGCAAAAAATGATATTTTTTTTATTTCTTCTTCAAAATTAGCTTTCAGACGACTGCTTCCGGCTGTCTCTTTCTCTATTTATAGAGTTGTATCTTTATCCTGGCCCCATAAAAAAGCATTCTTCCTTTTGGCTATTCCCTGCAATTCATCTATCTTTGCATTAGCCGAAGAGAAATGCGGCGTGTTGAAGCTATTTTTGATAACGAAAAAAACTGGTAATTTTATTTAAGTCAAGAAACAGAACTTCAATAAAGATGTTTCACGCAGACCAAAAAGGGTCGGGCGTGCAAGCATGTTTATGAGTTCTGTGGGTATACCAGTGCCTTTCGTTACATAAATATGAACTATACGTCCGACTTCTTTTTGTATAAGGGGGATGAGGGCGATTTTAAATATTTAAAATCCGAAGAAGACATGAATACCCCGAAGGATGAAATGATAACAGAGGCCATCCACTGCATGGTAGAACAGAGGAAACACGAGATATGGGAAGTGCTCTACCCATTGAGTATAAAATATGGTTTTACGCTCGACTCCGACTATGCCAGCATCAAGCTGGAACCTCCCTGTAAAGACTTTCCGGAAGAAAAATGCGGATGTAAATTACCGCTTGATTCCGTGTACAGTGCCTTTGTGAAAGGTGATTTTCTTTATGTGATGTGCCGCGGGAAAGTGTATTTTATCCTTGATCTGGAAAGTGGTTTGTGGAGACTGTATTTGCCAATGCACCGACCTCCAAGGCTGAAAGTACTGTGGTGGAGGATTCAAGAGACAACAAGGGATTTGGTGTGGTTGGTGAGACATTGGAAGGACTGAAATAATTCACGACATAGTCACACCTCTTCTATCCGTGCCAACTCCCAGCCGGAGAACTGCATCACGATGCAATGCAGCGTTGTCCCTTGGCACATCAACTGCACCTTAGGGCCTTCGGCATAGCGGTGAATTTGTGCTATGGCGTCCTCCCACTGGGCTTCGCCTTTGGCGTCATAGTCCTTGGCAGGAAGATATTTTAACTCCAGAATGTAGCTGTGTTCCACTTCGGGATAGCGTTGTAGGTCAGGCATCAGGAACAAATCACAAAAGCCGTGGTTCAACTCTACTTCGGGCGCAGTAAGGTAATAGGAATTGATGCTGAGATAGGCTTGGAAGAAGCCCTGAATGTTACGCTCGCCTTCAATCAGACTGCGCACGGAGGAATTCTCTTTGTAATCGTAGGCAATCTTCTCCATGGCAGGACGCCAGTCACCATCGAAGGCCATGTTATCGTACAGGTTCTTCAGGTCGTTCAGGCTGATGCGCTCCTTATTCTGATATTGCTCCAGCATATAATCGTAGTATTGTTTACGTACATTATTATTAGGGATGCCCAGAATGAGACGGTCGCCACGGGTACCGATGATGGTGAGCATACCGTAGTAGAACAGTAGGCTGGTGAACAGTTCCGGATTAACCAGGTCCTTGGCGGGAAAGGAGAGGGCTAAGTCTGCTACAATCTGTCCTTCTTCCGCGATACGGCGGATGACGCCTTTACGGTCACCGTCCAGATGGTCGAGGTTGAGGAGTTTCTTCATCTTGCTGTAGTCCGTGCGGGTATTGGGATCAATCATTTCTTCGGGAGCACTTCCGGTATCAATTCTTTCCCTTAAATAATAAAGCACCATATCACAATTGAACATCTTCGGGTCGCAAGTCAAGCTCGGTTTAGAGAAGCAATAATTGTCATACCACGGTTTTATTTCAGTTATCATTTCGTCGATGTCACCCTGTAGTTGTTCGCAATCCTTGTAATATTGGAACATCTGGCGTACATCCGTCTCAGAGAATCCCAGCATGGTGTTGAATTGCTGTTTGGTACTAATGTTCCAGCCAATATTGAAGCCGCTTGTCAGGTCGTCCAGTGTGACGGGGCTGACGCTCATCATAAGGATGCGGTCGAAAGTACCCTTGAACTTTTTGAAAGCATTACGGTAAAAACCGTCGGCATGGGTGAGGGTGTGATAAACGTTTTCGCCATGCTCGTTCAGTACCACATTAGTGAAGTTGTCGTACTCATCGACGATGAGATAGAGGGGATAATTGCGTAGGTGGGCTTCTCCCAGTATCACTTGCAGCTTGGCCTCGAAGGTGGGAGCTGCTTCGAACTGAGCCCGGATGTGGTCGGAATAGAAATCATGGTATTTGTTCATGAAGATGTTCAGCTCTCCGGTGCAGTAAATCTGAAAATTCACTTCCAATTGTTCCCTGCTACCTCCTACCCGTGAGAAGTCGAACGACATAATCTGGAATGTACCTTGCAGGCGGGTGGGATGACTACCTATCCAGAGGTTGCCGAAAAGACGTTCGAAATCATCCTTTCGTGCAATGTCATAGTATGCACTCATCATGCTTAGGAAGATGCTCTTGCCGAAGCGCCGGGGACGGATGAGGAACAAGTTACTGGGCTGATCCTCCAACAAAGGCAGGTACATCGTCTTGTCCACATAATACTGGTTCTGTTCAATGACATCCACAAAGTTGGACACACCGTAAGGTATTCGTTTAACTTCTTCCATATACATCATAATTGTCGGGATAAATGCAACAACACTACAAAGATAGGAAAAGTTCCTGGAAATCGGGGAGCGGGTATGCCGGATTTTTCCGGTCTTATAAAAGAATACGGGGGCAGGAGCTTTCCCTGTCTATCAGTAACTCTTTAGTTTTTCCTGTATATCGGCAACTCTTTCCCCAACTCCGTATGAACCACCTCGAAATTGACAAAGCCATTCACGGACTCCGGTTCTAACAGTGTTGCCGCAAGGTTCGCATTCTTCTGTGAAAGACGAATGATGAAACAACCTGCCGGGAAGTTCTTCTTTTCCTTTACCGTCCGTGTAGATACTGTGACCGGATAAATCTTTTCCCATTCCTTGGTAGCTTTCTTGTATCCGGTAACCATATACTTCTCTACGGTGGCTGTGAAGGGTTTTCCTATCTCTTCTACCTCTATTCCTAAAACCCGCAATTTCTCTGCTTGCATCCGGCAGGTATTCGGCAGAATATATGCTTTGGGACGTTTGCGTACTAACTCAGCTTTCAGTTGAAGTGCATCGAAAGTAGGCAGAGGCTCCGTAAAGCGTTCGTTCTTGGCAAGGTCAATAAAAGTAACGGGAAGCTCTGTCCGTACAGATTGAAAAGTGACGGATATATCACTCTTTCCGCTGCAAGTCTCTTTCGCTGCCTTTCGTATCTCACTTCTTACTTCTTTTGAATGAAGAGCTGCTGTTTCCAAAAGACTGCGGGATACCAGAAAACCGCATTCCGCACGACGGGCAAAACACGCTCTTCCCAATCCTATTCCACGGATTTCTATGAACAGAGATACCGCATTGGTAAGCCCTTGAAACGTGGAACTGGATTGTGGACTCTTAGCATCTTTCATTGCATACAAACTATCATTCCTGACACTGGGTGTAAAGTAAAAGCCTGAATGATAACCGTTAGCCTCCAATGCTTTCTCTGCTTCTTCACGGAATAAGCCGTTGGAAAGTGTACGTATTCCGGCAGGGATGTTCAAATGCCCGCTGGGTAGGAAAAGGACATCGGCGGCCGTAGCTGCTTTAGTACCCCGCAGCAATTCAAACTCCTTGCGGAAAGGATTGAATTCGTGGATGTCCAGCGCTATTTCGGGGTTCCATTCCTTGTACGCTTTTTTAAGAAGAAGAGTCACCGGATCGGCAAGTTTACTTTGATCCCGGTTTAAATCATACCCACTGCCTGATTTACGGCTTTGCATGGCATAACCATCCGTATTGGCTACAGGTACAAGCGCAAGAGACACCTTTTTCAGTAGTTCGGCACCTTCAGGCGTATTCAGCAAATAATCGGCAAGCATACAGGCTGTTTCCGGCCCGGCAGGCTCGTTGCCGTGCAGTCCTGCCTGTATCCAGACTCTTATTTTCTTTTTATCGTTGGGAGTTCCGAAATAGAGCACGGGGATATCCCTGCTCTGTGGAGTCTTTCCTATATCGGACAGCGTAACCTTATCGGGATGCCTGTCGGCTAAATCCTTCAAATACCTGTTTATCTCGAACAAGGAAGCCAGACCTTCTTCAAGCGGCTTGCCGAGGGTGGGAGTGGAATATTGCTGCTCCGGTTCGGGATAGAAACGGTGGGCTACCTCTTCCGGTTGCACCGTGGGCTGGATATTCCAGAGAGAAGGGTTGCTGAATACGGTTTCTTGCGCAATACGTTGCAGATAGAGTGCTTCCTCTTCGGGCAGTCCGGCATAATAAGTACCTGTATAGGATTTCTGAAAAAATACGCTACAGAATACATTGGCGACAAGATAAGAACCCTGTCGGGAAGGGTGGCTGTGATCGTTGTTGTAAAGCGTGATGCTTGGATTTTCCGTGCGGACACGCTTCCAGGCGATGCCGACGGGGGCACACCAGGCATTCAGTTGTGCGGTCATCTCCAAATAACTTTCAGCCAGTCGTTGCTGCATTTCGGCATACGTGTCGATGTCGTGTCCCCAGGTCATGTAGAAGACGGTTTTTCCTTTCGGATTGTAGAGGCGGCGCAGGCTGTCGAGGGAATGGGCGGGTTTGTATACATTCTCCCGCACCCATTCTTTTTCGCGGGCAGGCGCTTTACTTTGATCTTGCAGGATGACGAAATCCCAGTTTCCTTCACGGATGGCATTCAGGGTTTTAGGGTTGGCGGCATGTTTCTTCAATGTCCAGCCGCCGTGTTCCACTAATTTTACAGAAAGCTTGTGGCCGGTGGAGGCGGCAAGGGCCTGCACTTGTCGGACTAAACGGTTGTATTGCGTGTAGCTGTTACCTATGAACAGCGCACGGAGAGAGTCTTCCAACATGACAGGAATGGCACGTTTGCCCATTCCGGTGGAGTGGTGTCCGATGCCTTGTTCTTCTCTTTTCTGCCAGTTGCAGGGCCAGTTGTGTTCGGCTGCTATCCGGTGGAGGTATTGGTAGAACTGATTGCCGCGCTCGTAACGGTTGCATCCCTGTGCTTCGGCTTCGGGAGTCTTCCTTAAATATGATTCGCGGATGGTATCTCCCGTAGCTAGTTGGAGGATAATCGGTTTGGCAAGATACTTCCTGATTATCTCGGGAGTAATATACGGAATGTTACGTACTCCGTAGGGAAAATCTTGCGAGGCATCGGGGAAAGTATACCATCCCGGACTGCCGATAACGGCTTTCTCCACATACGGGCTGTCATGGAAAAGCATGAAACGCTGCACAAACTGACCTCCGGCTGAGTGACCGTAAATCATATATCCTTTCCGTTCACTACCCGAAGATTGGCGGACGTACTCGAAGATTTTATCAACCAGTGCCGGCGTTTGCTTTTCAGCCGGACGTATCGTATGATCCTTATCATCCATGACACCGACTTCCTGATAATCGGGCAAAGGAAACCTTTCCAGATCGAAGTGGGGAATGAAGACCATGAATTTATGCTTCTCTGCCTCCTGCTTCCAAGCTTTGAGCAGATAGGTGTAACCGCGGTCGGCACCTTCGAAGACAAAAACAATGGGCATACGGTGCACATCGCCCGAAGCCGGAATGTAGTAGTGCACATCTACCGGACGGTCGGCAAAGGGGGGATAGTCTTTGTAGGTGAACTTGCCTTCACCTACGGGAAGCACGGAGGCGGCACGGAGCCCGGTGCCCAGAAAGACAATAGCAAGAAGTAGAATTAATCTTTTCATTCTTCATACCTCCCTTTTTTAATGACTTCCTTGTCTTTTAGGACGAGTTTGCCGCGTGCTATGACGTGCGTCAGTTGAAGTTCGGAATCGAGGAAACAAAGGTCGGCATCGAAACCGGCGGCTATTCTGCCTTTGGTGCGCAGTTTGAGGTTGCGTGCCGGATTGCTGGTGATAAGGGTCAGCGCCTGTTCCAGAGGCAGAAGGCCTTCTTTTACGAGCAATGTCATCTCCTGCAGGTTGAGGTGCAGGGGGGCGGGGCGATAGGTCGTTTCTCCTGTTTCGGGATTGGTGCGGCGCACTCCGCCACGACCGTCACTGGAGAAGGTGATGCGGTCGAGGGGCACGTGGGCTTCGAGGGCTTTTATTACGCAACGGTGGGGAGCATCGAATTTGGTTCCTCCGGTGGAGAAATCTATCATACCACCCATGCAGGCAAATTCTACGGCTTGCCGGAATAAGGCTTCCGTGCGTATCAGGTGGGTGGGCGAGAGGTAGGAAATCAGCGTGGGGTACTTGCGGGCGATGTCCAGCAACGGGGTGATACCATCGGGTAAGGCTCCCAGATGAATATGCAGAATACCTCCTTTGCCGGAAGTGAAACCGCCGAGGCGTACCTGATTGATGAGGCGCAGTATCTCCAGTTCGGTGGGGAAAGCGCTGCGGTCGTCACTCATGGCAAGTTTGCAACCGATCACTTTGTCGATGAAGATGAGATCGTCGGCCACGCAGGACATCAGTGTTTTGGGAGGCAATCCGTAGAAACTGGTAAGCATGTAGGCACTGAGGCCGTCGTCTTCCAGGGCTTTGGTTTTGGCGTAAAGGGTGGTCAGTTCTTTTACGAAACCGTCCGTACCGAGCAGCCCTACCACGGTGGTGGTTCCGCAAGCCACCAGTTCGCTCATGGAGACGTCGGGAACTAAGGAAGCATAGCCGGTTTGTCCGCCGCCACCGGTGATGTGGACGTGCTGGTCGATAAAGCCGGGGGTGACGGTACACCCGCCGGCGTCTATGGTATTCAACGGAATACCGGTCAATTCTATCTTCCGGTCTATGAGGGCTATTTTGTCATCTGCCAGTAGAACGTCGTTCATGCCGAGATGCTCCGGAGAGTATAAGTTTGCATTTTTAATGAGTGTGAACATGATTTGGAGTTGTTTTATAGTGTTATGAAATGATAAGCTATCAGGAACAGGATGCTGCCTATAAGGGGCAGGGTGTTTCTCTTTGCCAGTTCAATGGGTGATACACCCGCCACACCGGCAATGGCGACAATGATTCCCGCTATGGGAGATGCGGCACGCCCCATGCTGGCGGATAACTGCAAGGGAAGCACGAGGGAATAGGCAGGCATACCCAACTGTCCGGCAATTCCGGGCAGCAACGGGCCGAACGAGAAGAAAGCCGCGTTTCCGCTTCCCATTAGCATAGCCGCACAGAAGATTATCAGGGCGAAGACTGCGGCGATGGCAATGCCGGAAAGTCCTATATGCGTGGAGTAATCTACCAGTGAGTCGATGAAGCCGAGGCTAATTAGTCCTTTGGAGAATATCTCGGAGGCAACAATCAGTGTCACGACACTTCCGAAGACATTTCCCATCCCTTTCCAGAAGCTGGAGAAGGCATCAAAGGTTTTCCGTATATTGCGTGTGTGGCAACCTACGAATACGAGTGAGACAAAGAGAGAAAATAGCATGGCGGTTGTCGTATTGAGTGTTATGGGAGGCTGGAACAGGCCCACGTAAGGCGAAAATACAATGAGAAGCGCAAGTGGAAGTATGGGGAGCAAGGCGAATATCAATGGAATATCCGGTTTGGCAGAGGTCTGTGGGACTTCTGTTGTTTCACTATTTTCCGTACTCTGCCTGGCGGCTTCTTTTTTATCGAAATACCTATTGTTGAAGTAAAACAGGGTCATGACTACCAAGGTGGTAGGGATAACCAATGGGAGTTGGTGGGTAATGAAATAAGCTACGTTGGTCTGCTCGATAAGTTCGGCGGCAAGGGCTGTGTTTGCCGAGCCGGGGCCCTGGTCGAACAGCGTTGCGGCGGCAATGACGGATAATGCGGTGAGGCGGCTTACTCCCAATCCGATGAGGACGGGGTAAACGGAGGCGACAAGCAAGAGTCCTAATCCGGCTGCCGAGGGGGTAGTGATAAAGAGCAACTGGCCTATGGGAATGGTGACGGTAGCTGCCAGATAGGGATAACGGCGAAAGAAACCCAACGGTTTCATGGAGATGTGCACCAGGGCATTGGTGGCTTTTATGTGATTCATAAAGGCTACATAGCCGCCGATGGTCATAATCATCAGTCCTGCGCGGGACAGGTTGCCGATGAATGTTTCTTCCACCACTTTCACCAAATCGAAAACAACGCTGCCGGTGGATTTATCCGGAATGATGGGTTGGACATTGAGAATGAGGGCGAATGTCAACATTACAAGTCCGGCCAGCATCAAAACTCCTTGCGGGTTCAGTTTCCGGTAGAGGTAAATAGCGGTGACGGTGGTCACCAATATACAGAGGAGGAAGGCTACGACTGACATAATCTGGTTGGTTCTGGGTTATAAGTTGTTTGTTTTTGAAGTATCTCAATTCCCCTCCTCCGACGGAGGAGGGGTGCCCTTTAGGGCGGGGTGGTAGGTAAGGTCATAAAATACCTATGAATCATATCAATAAGGAATTCTTTTCTCACCTACCACCTCCCCCTTCGGGTACTCCTCCTCCCAAGAGGAGGAGAATTGGGATAGTGCTATTTAATCATTGTTCACTGTCTTATAAGTACCCCGGATTATTCTCTAACTGGCGACCTGTATTGGAATCAATGAACTCTTGCGGAATCGGGAACAACACAGGCGTATCATACGAATTCATGCCTCGTGCATCGCGTCCTGCAATCTCATTCAACTGCCGCATACGACGTTTGAAGTAATTGTTCACATCACGTTCATCTCCACCTTTCTCCTGACTTACGCGAATCAGGGTGTGGCGGCGCTCTTCTTCGGAAAGAAGTTCACGGCTACGTTCGTCCAGAATGAAATCTACGCCTCCTGCGGTGAGTTCAGCTTCTGTGATGCTGACTGCATTGGAACGATTGCGTACCTTGTTAATCCATTTGATGGCTTCACCTGCCTGGTTGTTTTTCAGCAAGGCTTCCGCATAAAGCAAGTACGTGTCGGCGAGGCGGAGATAAACAATATCCTGATAACATCCATCCTTGTCGCCATTTGCCAGTAACGGTGCCACGTAATCCCATTTGCGGGTAGTGGGCCAGTTATACTTCTTGATGGTTGTCTTATTATCATCCAGCATAGCGGCGGTTACAGTGGTGTCTACCACCATCTTGCCGTTGTTAAGGAATTCCGTAATCTTGCCGTCGGCACCCTTCTCGTTAATAGTCCATACCACTGCATAATCGGATACACGGTCGTCCTGAGTTCCCTGATCTTTATAGTTGTAGAGACGGAAAGCACCCCTTGAAGGCACGCAACGTCCGGCACCTTTACCACCGTTGTTTATCCAGAACACCTGAGGCCAGGTGGCTGCACCGCTTGTATAGTCGGGATCGTACTTGTTGCTCTTGTTGATGACACCGTCGTTGGAGTAATAGTTCTTATATGTACTCTTCATGTAAACCTCGGCTGTACCGAAAGCACTGTTTTCCGGTTCCGTGTTGACAAAAGCGTATAAAACCTCTGTGTTTCCGTCCGCATACATCGGTGTGCGGAATACGTCGATGAACGGACAGCCCGGATTGGCGGAGTTCTTGCCGAAACGGTTGGTTATCAAACTGTATTCGGAACCTTCTGCCAGTGGCTTCAAAACTTCGATTGCCTTGGAGGGCTGGTCCATTGCCAGGTACAGTTCACCCAGATAATGGCGTGCCATGGCTCCTGAAATCTTACTGTTGTTTTCTTCACGCAACGGTAAATTGTTCATGGCGAAAGCAAAGTCCTGCTCCATGACTTCACGGATAGATTCTACGGAGTTGCGCTCCCAGTCGTTACGGTAGTTCATACCTGTAATTTCTTCGGTGGACAAAGGTACGGCACCGAATGAATACGTCAGATGACGGTAAGCCCATGCACGAAAGAAGCGGGCCTGTGCGATGATCTTATTCTTGTGGGCGGCAGCTTCGGTTTCGGTTCCTTTCCAGTCGATGCCACTGCCTTCGGCACGTGAAATCACCATGTTTGCCGTATTGATGATGCGGTAACACCATTGGAAGATGTTCTGGAATATCTGCAAGTCCGTCTGGTTGATTTGCGACGGATAGTACATGTATTTAAAGTCGCTGTGTGAGTTATTACTCCATGAATTGTCCACACCGCAACCCCATGCAGAGTGCAGAACGAGCGGCAGACCGCCACCGAGTGCATCGGCACGCCGGTATTCGTTACGCATCATTCCGTAGAGGCTGGTTACCATGGATTGGAACCCGCTGTAATCTACTAACAGATTTTCAGGGTAGAGTGAAGCACGCGGATCTTCTTCCAGAAAGCTGGATTCATTGCATCCGGTCATGCAGAGCACGAGTAGTGCTATCAGTGTATATTTTAGCTTTTTCATACTGTTTCTCTTTGTTTTAGCGGTTTATAAATCAAGTTTCAGACCGAATGTGAATGAACGTACCTGCGGAGTGGACTGTTGGTCGCTGATAAATTCCGGGTCGAGGCCGGTCCAGCTTGTCCAGGTTGCCAGATTCTTGATGTTCATATATACTTCGAGGCGGTTCAGGGAAATCTTCTTTAACCAACGTTGAGGAACACGGTAGGCCAGTGTGACATCCTGCACACGGAGGAAGTCGGTCTTTTCGTAGAAACCTGCGCTCATCGGGTTTACAGAAGTATCCAGTGAGTTTTTCGGGTACTTGTTGGTAGGATTTTCCGGTGTCCAGAAGTCTACCATGAGGCGGTTCTGGCGATAGGAGTTGTGAGATACGTCGTAAAGCCAGTTGTTGGCTGTCTGTCCCAGTTGGGCATTGAGGAATACGCTCAGACTGACATTCTTGTAGCGGAAAGTATTCGTCATACCCATTGTTACTTTAGGAATTGCCGAGCCGATGATTTCCTTGTCTGCCGGGGTGATGTCGTTCACACCGTCCTTATCATGATACTTCATATATCCGGGGATGGAGTAGCGATAGTTCGGGTCTTGCTGTCCGTTCGGATTAGACGGGTCGGTGATCTGCCAGATACCAATGAAGCGGTAGTCATAATTCACGCTGATTGGCTGGCCGATGAACCATCTGGAACCGATGTCATCCACAGGGTTGCCGTTGGCATCGTAGAGACCTACATTCACGATCTTTGTCTTGTAGTGCGACAGGTTGAAGGTAGTGGACCAGTCGAAGTCTTTCTTGGCAATGTTGTTGGAAGTAATCTGCAACTCTAAACCGCGGTTCTTGGTCTCACCGATATTCTCGGTAATGTTTCCCGTACCGTTGATGGTGGGGATGGAGCGGTTCAGCAACAGATCACTTGTCTTCGACCAGTACATGTCGAATGTTCCCTGGATACGTCCGTTCCACAACTGGAAATCGATACCTGTATTGATGGATTGTGTGGTTTCCCATCCCAGTGAGGGGGAAGCCAGCTTGGAAGGGTAGAAACCGTAACTGGGAGTATGGTCGTCTTTCAGATAATTGAAGGTAGAAAGATCGGGCAATGTAGTGTAGGCGCCTACCGCTTCGTTACCGTTTTTACCCCACGACAGGCGGTATTTCAGGTTGCTCACCACTTTTGCCAACGGGCTTGCCTGGAAGAAATGCTCGTTGGAAATGTTCCAGCCGATAGCCATGGAAGGAAATACACCGAACTTGGATTGGCTGCCGAATGCGGAGTAACCGTCACGGCGTGCAGTCAGTGTCAACAGGTAACGGCTATCGTATGAGTAGTTCAGACGTGCCATCTGAGAGATATGGTTTTGCTTGGTGTAGCTGGAACTGCCGGACATGGTGGCGGCTTTGGATATCTGGTAATAGTACATCACGTCGTTCGGAAAGTCTTTGCCTTCCATTCCGTTGCCTTCCTTTTCGTAGCTCTGTGCAGAATACAGACCGGTGAAGAAGATGCGGTGCTTGCCGAATTCGCGGGTGTAAGTGACGATGTTTTCCAGAATCCACTCTTGTGAATGCCAGTCGTCGGTGTTCAGAATACCGTTGGAGCGTGCGCCGTAGTAAGTGTCCATTCCCTGGTACTGTTTCCAGCTGCTGTTCTGGTACGTATAGCCGGTATTGAGCTTATAGCTGAGTCCGGGGACGAACGGCAACTTTATTTCTACCACGTTGTTGGTGATGACTTTAGAGCGTATGTCGTTGCTCTTGTTGTTGAGGCTGCTTAAGGGGTTTACAGAGAAAGCTTCGCTGGAATCTTCCCAAGCGGCGGAACGGATGTTGCCTTCTTCGTCATAAGCTTCTGCCAGGGGATTCATACGGAATGCTCTGGAGAAAGAAGCACTGCTGCCACTTCGGTCGTAGCGTCCCAACTGAGTGCTGGTAGAGAACTTAAACCAGGAAGTGAACTCCTGATCGAGGTTGAAACGGATGTTGTAGCGTTTGAATTGGTTGCCTACGGCAGTACCTTTCACATCGGTATAGTTCAGTGAGACAAAATAGTTGGTCTTGTTGACGCCACCACGGAAAGAGATATTGTGCTGCTGCTTGAAACCGGTGCGGGTTGCCAGGTCCAGCCAGTCGGTATCCATGCCGGCTTCGTGCATACGCAATTCGGTGGCGGTCATAGATCCCATCCACGGTTCGGGATTGCTTTCAGTGGGCGGGGTGGTATTGGCATCTTTCAATGCTTCTGTCTTATACTTCCAGAATTCAGCTCCATTCATGAGGTTGGGGAAGTTGATGGGATTGTCAATGGTGATGTAGGTGTCGTAAGATACGGTCAGTTTGCCTTTTTCACCTCTTTTGGAACTGATGAGGATGACACCGTTCGAACCGCGGGCACCGTAGATGGCAGCCGAAGAAGCATCTTTCAATACTTCAATGGATTCGATATCGTTCGGATTGATTTCGGACCAGGGACCGTCAAAGGGAATACCGTCCAGAATAACCAGTGGCTTGTTGTCTGCCGTAATGGAGTTCTCGCCGCGGATGCGGGTCTTGGTGGAAGAGCCTTCCGCATTGGTTCCGGTCACTGAGATATTCAGGCCCGGTACAGCACCTTGCAAAGATTGGATGATGTTGGTCTGCGGGCGATTCTCCAGTGTTTTGGTATTTACGGAAGCAACTGCCCCCGTCATATCCGACTTGCGTTGCACACCATAACCTACCACTACTACTTCATCCAGCATTTTAGTGTCTTCCTTCAGGATAATGCTGACGGGTTTCGTGCCGTTGACTTTCACATCCTGGTTCAGATAGCCGATAAAAGAGATTTCAAGAGTGGCGCCATTCTGTACATTCGCCAGTGAAAAGTCTCCTTCTACATTGGTGACGCTTCCTGTACCAGTGCCTTTCACAATAACATTAGCTCCGATGATTGGTTCGCCCTTTTCATCTTTCACGTTTCCGGTGACTGTGACTTGCTGTTGTGCAAATGCATTTACCGAAATGAACAGTAACAAAGCGCAGCAGGCAAGAATGAGTCTGCATGAGCGTTTTTCTTTTCTTTTGTTCTTCATGATTCGTTTAATAGTTAACATAAGTTTTTAGTTTGGATCTCTGTGGCAAAGGTATGCGCAATAAGGGTTACTTACTTTGCGAGGTAAACAGGCGAAGTAAACTGTTAAAACTGATAAGTGTTTGATTATTAGTGCTGTTTTCTGGAAATGAGAGATTCAGAAGTAAACTCTTTGAATGGAATCGGTAGTAGAGAGCAGGGCTTACGCTTTGTATTTTCCGAGCTTTTTCACTGCATTTATAAAATCTTCTTTCGGGATAATGGATTTATTCCGGGTGCGAAGCCGGTTGTTATAAACCGTTTGTGCAGAACAATGGAGGAAGTCTGCTATCTTCACGCTGTCTGTGATGCCGAGTCTTATCAAGGCATGTATGCGTAGTTCGGTATTAAGTAGTTCGCCTTCTTTCTGTTCGATGCGCTCTTCAGGTAATAGTAAGGCGTTGAAGTCGCCTACAAAATCAGGATAGAGATGCAGGAAGATGGTATCGAAATTCTGGTAGAACTCTTTCAGTTCGTTGGAGGCTGTTGCGGAAGAGTCCGTCATTGCTTTTACATCTTCTATCTGGCCTACTTTCAGTTTCCGGTTGATGTTCTTGCGAAACTCTTCCAGCTTACTGATGTAGGTGGAGCAGATGTTGAATACATAGCCGATGTATTCTTCCTTTACGTAATTAGATTCCCGCAACTGGTCGTTGACTTCCTGTAATTGTGTATTCAGGTCTTTCAGCTGCATGTTTACTTCTTCCAGGCGTTGATGAGCTGTAGAGAGGGCATCCATATTGACAGACAGCTTCTGGTTCGTACTGTCTAACTTCAAGTTGGCTTCTTTTAGCCGGCGCATTTGCTTGCGGATGAACAGGAAGGCGCCGATAAGTACGAGGAATAGGAAACTGACGGCAATCAGGGAGGCTTGAAGACGCTTTTGCTGTGTGCGGCTCTGTTCCTGATATGCTTTGTAGATTTGGTTTTGCAAATGAGACATTTTGACTATTCGTACCCGGTTGTGGAAGAGCATGGCTTTTTGGGAGCAGTAGAGGATGTAATTATAGGCGCGGTCTATTTCTCCATGTTTAAATAGGTATTCCGCTATTTCCTGCAAAGAGCCGATATCTCCGTTGACAGACCGGATATCTGCCATAGCCGAAAGAATGAGGTTCTCCAGATATTTGCTCTCGTTGTTTTCACTCCGGTAAATGGCGGAGAGGTTGTAGGTAGCTATAGAATACTTGCGGCTGTCGTTAGACAATGTCTGCTTGTTTTCCTCAAATGCCTGTTTGACGGGTTCTATTTCCGGGGTTCCCAGGTAGAGCCATGCCCGGCAATTCCAGTAGCGCAACTCGTCGGGAGTGGCTGTGAGGTATACCGAGTCGCGGAAAGCTTTTTGGAGGTCATTGTAATACTCCGACAGTTGGAAGTTCTCACTGGAATAATCCCGCAGGCGGGAATAGAGTGTACATAACCTGCCAAAATACTCGGAACGGAGATTTTGGGGTAACTCTTCCGGTCGGATGTCACTGACGGCTTTCAAGGCTTCGGTCAGCAGCCCGGAGGAGGTGAGGACAAATGATTGTTCGAGCAAAGAGACCACTTCCCAGGTACGGTTGTTGGTCTGTTGCGCCAGTTGTATGTTCTTGTTGATGTAGTGCAGGGCGGAATCCGCATCATAAACCCGATACTCCAAATAGATCATTCTATTCATTGCATAGAGTTCCTTCACATCTTTGACCCGGCTATACTGCATTTTTAATTGTTGGATGCGCTCCTCTTTTACTCTGACAAATAGATCCTGCTGTTCGAGCAGGCTATCTAAAGAGTGAAGCAATTTCCTGTTTTCTTCTAAAGCATGTTTAGAAGTGTCCGCACAGGCGTAGGCAGGAAAAAGAAGGCATACAATGAGTATAAAGAGGCCGCTTTTCATGGCGCTACAATCCTAAAACGTCCGTTTGTCTTGGTTGATTGTCATATTGTCCGCTGATTCCCTGTATTTCTTTGGGGTTCAACTCCAATCCTTTCTTCATATCTTCTGCAGAGCCTACCGTGTCACCATTCAGCAATTTGGCGCGACCGCGTTCATGATAGGCTTGTGCGAAATTAGGGTTCAGTTCGATGGCTTCGTCAAAGAGTGCGATAGCTTCGGGGTACTTCTTCTGGACGATATAAAGTTGTCCCAGGCAAAGGAAAGCCTGTTCATTGAATGGGTTCAATTCTGTTACATAGTGATAATCGGTTTCGGCTTCTTCCTGTTGTCCCGCTGCTTCTTTCACTTTACCGCGGAGCAGTAATGCGGCTTCTTCATCGGGATCTTGGGAGAGTATAGCGTCGATATCTTCGGTAGCTTCCTTGTATTGCTGCATCTTGATTAAGGCTTCGGCGCGCAGCAGGCGGGCTTCGGTGAAGTCGTCTTTCAGTACGATGGCTTTGGTGAGATGGGCGATGCTCATGATACCGTCGTCCATACCTTGCTTGGCCCTGCCCAGAAGATAGTGTGCCATGGCATTTCCTTCTTCTATTTCAATAGCCTTTTGTGCGGCGTCTGCCATTGCCTGATAGTCTTCTTGCAGGTAGCATACGTTGGCAAGGGTGAGGAAAGTGGAGGTGTGGTCCGGTTCCTGTTTTGCCATGCGTTCCAGCAGTTCATGTGCTTCGCTGAGGGCATTGGTTTGGATGTAAACCTGGCTCAGGTAGCTCATGGTCTCAAAGTCTTCCTGGAGGGCAAGGGCTTCCGTGAAGCATTTGATTGCATAATCGGGACGTCCCATGCGTTGCGCACGCATGCCGTCATACTTGAATATCTCGAAGTTCTTTTGATCGTTTTTTTGTTTCTCAGTTTCCGGCTTCTCTTGTTTACCGGAGAAGAAAGATTTAAAGAATCCCATAATCTGTATTTCTTAGGTGTTTTGTTTTTATTCTTTTTGCAAACTTACATAAAAATCTTGTTTCCATACCAAGAACTCCGCCTAAAAAGAAAAAACATCCGTGTTATTATTGATGGTATCATTTAAAATTTGTTCTTTTGCGATACATTTACCAATTATATTAATTAATCATCATTTCTAAATTAAAAACACAAGAATGAAAAAGACTTTCATGAAGTGGGCCTTCTTTATGTTATGTATGGCCGTGACAATGCCTGCAATGGCTCAGTTTAATGTAAAAGCACTGAAAGGTGCGGTTAAGGCTGTTAAAGCTGTGACTCTGACTGATGCTCAGATGGCGGAATATGTAAAAGAGTATATCGACTGGATGGATACACATAATCAGGTATGTGCCGACGATAATGAGTATACGATTCGCCTGAAAAAGCTGACTGAAGGCTTGACGGATGTAGAGGGAATTCCTTTAAATTTCAAGGTTTATTATGTGATAGATGTCAATGCATTTGCTTGTGCTGACGGTAGTGTGCGCATTTTCTCGTCTTTGATGGATATCATGACGGATGATGAATTGCTGGGTGTAATTGGGCATGAAGTAGGTCACGTGGCACACAAGGACTCTAAGAATGGGTTCCGTACGGCATTGCTGACTTCAGCTTTGAAGGATGGTATTTCTTCACAAGGTGGTACGGCAGCTAAGTTGTCTGATTCTCAGTTGGGTGACCTGGGTGAGGCTCTGGTAAACTCTACATACTCACAGAAGCAGGAGAGAAGTGCTGATGACTATGGATATGAATTCCTGAAAGGTCATGGTAAGAATCCCTGGGCAATGGCTTTATCTTTCCAAAAGCTGAAGAAATTGCAGGAAGAAGCCGGTGCACAGAAAAGCAATAAACTGAATCAACTGTTCTCTACTCATCCTGATTTGGATGCCCGTATCCAGCGTATGGAAGAACGTGCAACCAGCGAGGGTATTGAGAAACCGGCAGTAACGGAATAATTCTTATTGATATAATAAGGAGAAGAAGGTGTGTCAAAACTGGAAAGTAACTTAAGCTCCCCCCCCTCCCGGGAGGAGGGGTGCCCAAAGGGCGGGGTGGTAGACAAACATATAACTTTAAATACTAAAGACTTACGCATTCACCTACCACCTCCCCCTACGGGTACTCCTCCTCCCGGGAGGAGGAGAATTGAGATAGTACTGCATTATGACACACCTTCTTTCTTATGCCTTCAGGCTTATGATGCCGTTCTCCGCCTTCAGATCTTCATCTTCCAGCAATTCGCGGATGCATTGAGAGATGATTTCTTTATCTGCTTCTATTTGTGAGGCAATATCGGCAGGTGTCAGAGGTTGCTTGCGAAGCAATTCTCTTATTTCTTCTTTTATTTGTTGGGAGGAAAGCCCGGGAGTCTCGGCACGGTGGCTGAGGCAGACATCGCATATCCCACAGTTGTGTTCATTCTTCTCTCCGAAATAATGCAGAAGCATGCGGCTGCGGCAAACGGTTTCAGTCGTTACATAATCTACCATTGCCTGAATGCGGGCTTCATAACGTTCCTTGCGTTCCTCATATACACTACGGGAGATTTGCAGATGTTGCCTGTCTACGCGTTCGCGCGTGTATATAATATAAGGTGTCTTTTTATGTGGAATATAGTCGATGACGCGCATCTTGGATAGACGTATCAGCAAGTCGTACACCCGTTGTCGCGTTAATCCGCTACGTACGGCAAGTGAATTCTCGTTGATAAAGGTGTAATCCGTGAATACTCCGGTGTAAGAGCGCAGAGCGATTTGGATAAGTTTGTCCATATCCTCTCCCAGTTCGCGTAATTTATACAGCTCATCACGGCGGACGGTAAAGTAAAGCCGGGAGGCATTGTCCTGTTCGTCGGTATATTCCAGATATCCTGCTTGTGTCAGAATCTTCAATGCACTGTCGGCAGGTACAGGGAAGTATTTGAACTTCCGGCAAAAGTCTTCCAGATTGAACTCTCTGACACATCCCAAACCGTCTCCCATTGCCATCTGGTAATAATATTGCAGATGTTCGTACACCTGTTTGATGTAGTCTTTCTCCGGAAAGGTGTCCGGAATACGTTTATGAAGGGTCACTTTGTCGGATTTGGCATAGAGGATTACAGCATACGCTTTGTTTCCGTCGCGTCCTGCACGTCCTGCTTCCTGGAAATAAGCTTCGGGAGAGTCTGGCAAATCGAGGTGGATTACGATACGTACATCGGGTTTGTCGATACCCATGCCGAAAGCATTGGTGGCAACCATTACACGGCTTTCTCCTGTCTGCCAGCGATGCTGACGTATATCCTTGGTGGCATCATCCAGACCGGCATGGTAGAAGTCGGCGGTAATCTCTTCGTTAATTAAAAGTTCGGTGATTTCTTTGGTTCGCCGACGATTGCGTACGTAAATAATGGCACTACCCGGCATACGGCGCAGGATGTGGAGAAGTTCTCCGGTCTTATTTTCTGTTTTGCGGACTATGTAGGCAAGGTTCTTCCGTTCAAAACTCATGCGGAAAACATTTTCTTGCCGGAAGCACAGCCGCGCCTGGATGTCCTTCACAACTTCCGGAGTAGCGGTCGCAGTCAGTGCCAGCACAGGGACACCGGGTAGGAGATCACGTATTTCGGCTATCTTCAGATAGGCAGGACGGAAATCATATCCCCATTGTGAAATGCAATGGCTTTCGTCAACGGTTATCATGCTGACGTTCATTTTCCGTAGCTTGGTGCGGAAGATTTCCGTATCCAGTCGTTCGGGCGATATATACAGGAATTTATAATTGCCGAAAATGCAGTTTTCCAGCGTGACGATAATCTCTTGCCGAGACATTCCGGAGTAGATGGCAAGTGCTTTGATTCCTCTTTTTTTCAGGTTCTGTACTTGGTCTTTCATCAGAGAAATCAGGGGAGTGATAACTATGCAAACCCCCTCTTTGGCAAGTGCAGGCACCTGGAATGTGATGGACTTTCCGCCGCCCGTAGGCATCAGCCCCAGGGTGTCTCTGCCTTCGCCAATGCTATTGATGATGTCTTCCTGTATGCCCCGGAAGTTATCATATCCCCAGTATTCTTTGAGAATTTGAGAGTAGGGAGTTGAAGGTTTGGAGTTGAGCTGCGCAGTCATAATACGAAGAATTGGAAGTTGAGAGTTGAGTTATGCTACATAACTTAACTCTCAACTTTCAATTTATTAATTAGGTTGAATATCCTCTATCTGCAACTGTACCTCGCCCCGTTTATGGGTATTCTCTTCAATGGTGTAGCAGATATCAAACGAACGCTTGGTTTTGATGAAACGTACATGCGAACTTTGTCCGAAGGCGATGCCGTTCATTACATTATTCGATTTGTTGTCTACCAGTTCCAGCTTGATATGCTCCTGATCACGCCCCACTACTTTACTGGTACCGTAATCATAGACATTATGCGTACAGAATATCGGTTTCGGATTATCCGGACCATAAGGATTGAATTTCTTCAGGTCACTAAAGAATTTCGGAGAAATATCCCTGAAATCTATCTCTGCATCGATATTTATGACCGCACTTGTCTGTTCCGGCAGGATGTTCTGTGAAACGAATTCCTCGAAGCGTTTGGTAAAGGCGGGAACATTCTCCACTTTCATCGAAAGACCGGCTGCATAGGTATGACCACCGAAATTTTCCAGCAGGTCACGGCAATATTCAATCGCCTTATACACGTCAAAGCCTGATACGGAACGGGCGGAACCTGTTGCCATATCGTCCGTACGGGTCAGCACCACTGCGGGGCGATAATAAATTTCCGTCAGGCGGGAGGCAACGATACCGATAACACCTTTGTGCCAATCTTCGTTGTATAACACGATAGAACGGCGTTCGGCAAGTCCTTCCAGATCAGCTACAATCTGGTTGGCTTCCTCGGTCATGGTCTTATCGAGATCTTTCCGGGTTTCGTTGTATTGATTGATTTGATTGGCTTTTTCCAAAGCCATGGAGAAATCCTTCTCAGTCAGCAGGTCGACGGCTTCTTTTCCATTCTGAATACGTCCGGAGGCATTGATGCGCGGGCCTATCTTGAACACGATGTCGCTGACGGTAATATCCTTTTCTGTCAATCCGCATACGTCGATAATCGCTTTCAAACCTACGCTGGGATTACTGTTCAACTGTTTCAATCCGTGGAAAGCAAGTATCCGGTTTTCTCCCATGATGGGAACAATGTCCGAAGCGATACTTACGGCAACCAGGTCGAGCAGTGGAATGAGGTGATGGAACTCGATGCCATTACTGATGGCAAATGCCTGCATGAATTTGAAGCCTACGCCGCAACCGGAAAGGTGCTCGTAAGGATACGTATTATCTAAACGCTTGGCGTTCAGGATAGCGGCGGCAGGAGGGAGTACATCGTCGGGCACATGGTGGTCGCAGATGATGAAGTCAATGCCTTTTTCTTTGGCATAGGTTATCTCTTCTACAGCCTTGATGCCGCAATCCAGTACGATAATCAATCCTACACCGGTTTCTGCGGCATAGTCTACACCTTTGGTAGATACCCCGTAACCTTCGTTGTAGCGGTCGGGGATGTAATAGTCAATGTTCGAATAGAACTGTTGAATAAACTTGTAGACCAGTGCCACTGCGGTAGTGCCGTCTACATCATAATCACCATAAATCAGAATACGCTCTTTCTTTCCCATTGCCTTATTAAGGCGCTCCACGGCCACATCCATGTCTTTCATCAGGAATGGGTCGTGCAAGTCGGGCAACTGCGGACGGAAAAACTTCTTGGCATCCTGTGCCTTCGTTATTCCCCGCTGCACCAATAATCCGCCAAGAATCGGGCTAATCCCTAATTCTTGGGCCAACTTTTGGCTTGTCTCTGCCTGTTCGGGTGTAATGGGTTGATAATTCCATTTGTGAGTCATTTTATATATTGTTTTTTCCTTTTTTCAGTCTCGTGGTTGGAAGAGGTTTCGTTTCTCTCGGGAAAAGCCTGTATTTTTCCAACAAGGCGTAAAAGTACGAAAAAGTATGGAAACAGAGGAAGGTTATGCGGAAAAACTTTGCGCAAAACTTTTTCATGCGAGCATGAAAGTTCTACATTCGATTTGCATTATCTTTGTTTCCCAAAAAAACTTTGAACGTGATATGTTGACATTCATCTCTTGTGCCAAAACGATGACGGCACGCACATCTGTAGGAGTCCCTGAAATAACTGTTCCGTACTTTCAGGCGGAAGCAGTACAGAATGCCTTGGATATGGGGCAATTTTCAGCTGCTGACCTGGAACGTCTGCTACGTATAAATTCCAAGATTGCCGCTGAGAATTATCTGCGCTATCAGGATTTCTTTTCGGAGGCAAATTCTGCGATGCCCGCTATCTGTGCCTATACCGGTGCGGTGTTCAAACGTATAGTACCGAACGATTTTTCCGAAGATGATTTTCGTTACGCTCAAGAACACATGCGCATCACTTCCTTTCTGTACGGACTGCTTCGTCCGCTGGACGGGATAAAGCCTTATCGTCTGGAAGGGGATGTACGCCTGCCCGAAAGGGGAGGGATGACTATGTTTGATTACTGGAAACCTTTGCTGACGGATTATTTTATAGCGGATATCAAACGTCAGGGTGGTATACTCGTTAATCTTGCCAGTGGTGAGATGAGAGATCTGTTCGACTGGAAGCGAGTAGAAGAAGAAGTCCGTGTCATTACTCCCGAATTCCAGGTATGGAAAGGCGGGCAGCTAAAGACAATTGTGATATATGCCAAGATGTGCCGCGGAGAAATGCTACGCTATATTATTAAAAATCGCATTGAAAATCCCGAAGACTTGAAAGCATTTACATGGGAGGGCTTCGCATACGATGAGGGACGTAGTACGGATGAACATTTGCAATTTACGCTGGTGTGACCAGCGAAGGTAGTTATGATTGCAAAAGCTCCATATATTCTTCGTAGCTGATATATCTTCCTCCCATCGATTTCAGATGGGGAGTTTCGAACTGGCAGTCTATCAGTACGCCGCCATGCTCTCCGAAGAATTGTGCCAAGTGGATGAGGGCTAATTTGGATGCACTGGGAACCTGTGAAAACATACTTTCACCGAAAAAGCAGCGCCCCAAGGTTACTCCATAGAGTCCGCCTACTAATTGTTCCCCCTCCCATATTTCCACGCTGGCGGCAAAGCCCTGTTCATGCAGAAGTGTGTAAGCCTCTATCATCTCCGGACCGAGCCAGGCGCCTTCCATATCCATCCTCAGTTCTCCGCACTTACGGATGACTTCATCGAAAGCCTGATTGATAGTGACATCGTACTTCCCTTTGTTTATGAGCGTCCGCATAGAGTGGGAGATATGGATTTCGTCGGGGAAAATGACGAAGCGTTCCAGCGGGCACCACCATTGTATCATTCCCTCCTGAAAAGTGTACCAGGGGAATATCCCGTTGGAGTAAGCCAAGATGAGGCGGTCGGTCGACAGGTCACCGCCCACTGCCAGCAATCCGTCCGGATCGCCGTAGCGCGGATCGGGAAATGTAATTTCGTCAGTTAGTGCAAAGACCATAATATCACTTTGTTGAGAGTTGCAGGACTAACTGATCTTTGTCTACCTGTATGCAAGTTTTACCACCGGATTTTAAGGAACCGAATAAGATTTCGCGCATCAGGAGTGGTTTCAGATGTGAAGCTATCACACGGTCCATTTCGCGGGCGCCATATTCGGGCAGGAATCCACGTTGCAATAACCAGTTGCGGGCTTCCGGACTCAGTTCCATCTCTATCTGGCGTGCGGCAAGTTTGCTGCTTAGCTCTCCAAGCTTCTTGTCGAGGATCAGTGAGGCCATTTCCCGGCTCATGTCGTGGAAAACAACGGTAGCGGACAGGCGGTTGATGAACTCCGGCTTGAAAGTCTTCTTGACTTGTTTCAACATGGCTTCCCCGGCTGTAATCTGACTGCTGAATCCGATGGATGCCTGACGGGCAAATTGTGCACCGGCATTTGAGGTCATGATAAGTACTACGTGGCGGCAGTCGGCTTTTCGTCCCTTATTATCCGTAAGAACGGCATAGTCCATCACTTGCAGCAGAATGTTGAATACATCGGGATGGGCCTTTTCTATCTCGTCAAGCAGCAGCACGCAATTGGGAGTTTTGCGGATGGCGTCGGTTAATAAACCACCGTCTTCATAGCCTACATATCCGGCGGGTGAACCGATTAATTTGGCTACGGTATGCTTCTCGGTATATTCACTCATATCGAAACGTTGCAGGGAAATACCCAGTTCGGAGGCCAGCACTTTGGCTACTTCGGTTTTACCTACTCCGGTAGGACCGACGAAGAGCAGGCTTGCCAGCGGTTTGTTTTCATCCAGCAGTCCGGCTTTGGACATTTGTACGGCTTCCACTACTTGGCGGACCGCCTCTTCCTGGCCGTAAATTTTGGCACTGATACGTGCATGCAAACTTTCCAGTGAGGTGGTATCTTCTTCTTTCATGGCGAGTGCATCTACTTTGCAGATACGGGCGAGTACATCGGTTATCAATGTCTTGTCTACAATTTGCTCTCCGGAAGGTATAGGGTGAATTTCGCGGTAAGCTCCTGCTTCATCCACCAGGTCGATAGCCTTGTCGGGCAGAAAACGGTCGCTGATATAGCGGGCGCTCGCTTTGACGGCGTAAGGGATTACATCAGGTTGATAGGTTACTCCATGAAATTCTTCATATTTTTCTTTCAGTCCTTCTACGATATGGATGGTTTCCTCAATGCTTGGTTCAAGTATATCTATTTGTTGGAAACGACGCACCAACCCTTTGCTGCGGGCAAAGTAACGGTTGTATTCCTCGTAAGTGGTAGAGCCGATGAAACGGATGTCTCCGCTTTCCAGATAAGGTTTCAGCATATTGGATGCATCCATGGAGCCGTCTCCTGTACGTCCGGCACCTATCAGATTGTGTATCTCGTCGATATAGATGATGGCACGTCCTTCATTGCGGATACCTTCCATAATGGTTTTCAGGCGTTTTTCAAAGTCACCCCGATATTGCGTACCTGCCAGTAGAGTACCTAAATCCAGTTCATAGATACGGCAGTCGAGGAGTCGTTCGGGGACCTCACGTGCTTCGATGCGGGCAGCGAGTCCGTAAGCGAGGGAGGTTTTGCCAACACCCGGTTCGCCTACATGCAACGGATTGTTTTTCTCTTTGCGACAAAGCACCTGGATGGTTCGTTCCAGTTCAGCTTCCCGTCCGATGAGTGGATTATGGTCTTGCAGACAGTCATTCAGACAAGTTACAAAGCTTCGCCAGGGCTCGTTTTTTTCCTGTGGAGAGGTTTGCAGATTGTCTTCTTCCTCCACTTCTTCATATCGGGAGATGAGTTGGCTGATAAATTCGGGTAGCTCTTCTTCAAGAGCTTCTTTCAGGATATGGCATGCCCAGGAGTCCTTGAGCTGGAGCATGCTTTGTACTAAATGGGGGACGTTCAATGCTTCAGCACTTGAATAGTCTATCATCAGATAGGCATGTTGTATCAGTTCGTTGAGCTGGGTTGAAACTTCCAGTTCATAATCCATGTCTGCGGGAACGCTTTCCAGTTCTTCCGTGAAATAATTCTCTAAAGAGAAAGCAAGTTCTTGGGTATCACAGAAACACATATTTAAAGCATTGGCAAAGGGACTCTGTTCCAGAAATGCACTCAGCAAATGCTCAGGTGTGATAAATTCATGGCGATAAGATATCGCCTTTTTTTGTGCATAGGTGAATGCGCTGTTCACATGCACTGTATTTTGTATATCCATAATCTTCTCCTAATTCTTATTCTTCTTCCGGTGCAATGGTGAGCCGGAGTGGGAAATTTTCTTCGCGTGCCATGCGGGTGGCTTTTTGTACTTTCGATTGTGCAATGTCGTATGTATAGATGCCTACCACTGCCGATTGACTCTTGTGTACCTGTAACATCAGCATTTCTGCTTCTGCTGCCGATTTAAAGAATACGGTAGTAAGTATCTTGACGACAAACTCCATCGTGGTGAAGTCATCGTTATAGATGATCACCTTGAAGTGCTGCGGTTCGCGCAGGTCTGTACGTTCCTTTTCTTTGAAAGATGATTGTTGCTGTTCCATAATGGGGGCAAATTTATGAAAAAAGAGGCGGATTTGTCTGGTATGAAGTCAGTAAAAACATAACGGATTTGATCTGCACAATATTTGGAATGATTAGCAAAATGACAAAATGTAAATCCTAACGTCTTAGAATCTTTTCTTTTCGTACCAATTGCTGTGGTGGACGAAAAGATGCAGAGAATATTTGATGGGGAGATGTGAAATGATAGTAATTGATGGAAAAATGAGATTTTAAGATGATTAAATCCTTATATGGGAGGCTTTCTGAAACCTGTTTACTGGATATTCTTTATAAATGTTATTTCCCCTTGGTGGTCGTTTTTCTTCGAAATAGAATAAATATCATGTGTTTTTTAGAAGGGTGACACCCTTTGTGGGTGATGGTGTCACCCTTTAGTTATTATGGTGTCACCTTTTGGAGCAAAGGGTGTAGCCCTGGCGAATGGAACTTACTTTTTTAGGGAAGAAATACCGTGCGATTAGTTTGAATAGATGGTCGGTTTAGGATAAATGAACCATCTGTTTGCTCTGGATAGATGATGTAAATCTTCAAAACAGTGGTTGTGATATTCTGGAAGCGTAGATTTGATCGAAGTGTCTGTTAGCAATAATGAGGAAAATGGATTTTTTGTCTTGCAAGATATGATATAAGGTATCAGTTTGATAAGATGATTTGGAATGTGTTCGCTTCTTACTTGGATTGTATCTGAGACGTAGTTGCCCTGTACATTCTTCACTGAAAAGTACTTCTGAACGAAGAAGTACCGGAGAAGGTACGGAGCAACTACATCCCGGGTATATTCCAGGCCCGAATTTGCTTGCTTATCTTTCAGCTTCTATTGTGTAGGTGAAGCTGTCTGCTCGATAATATCCGATATTGTATTCAATAGGCACTTGGTTGATATCGTAAACGAATCTTTTCCTTATTAAAATAGGATCACTTGACTTTATATCCAGTTTTTCCGCAATGAATTCTCCTGCCAGGCGTGCAGATACTTCCTCTTTGCTGGTTTTCACAATAATGTTATATTTGTTTTCGAGTACTCCGTAAAGAGGCTGAGTGAAATCCTCATCACCGGTTAACGGTATATTCGGATTGAAATAGGAGATAAATGAAACAAACGGATATTCTTTATTACCCCGTACTCTTTCCAGCACCATACATTTGGTTCCTTTTTCCGGGTCTATATTGAAGAAGGTGCATATTTCTTCAGATGGTTTCTTGAAACTGACGTGGAGTTCGAAATTCTTAATTTCAATACCCAGCATTTTCATCTCTTGTGAGAAACTTAGCCAATTTTTCACTCCGCCAATGATACCTTTGCGCACAACTTTTGTACCATGACCTTTTTTTCTGACCAGCAGTCCTTCAAATACGAGCTTGTTGATAGCTTGACGGAGAGTGTTCCTGGATATGTTTAATTGTTCAGACAATAGAACTTCATTTGGAAGTAGCTTTCCGTTCTTGTACTCCTCTGATTCAATGAGCTTTCTAAGTACTTCTTCTGCTTGAATATGAAGAGGTTTCTCCGAATTGGGGTCTAACTTTATGGGCATAATGGTTTTCTTTATTTTTTTGATGCTACAAAGATAATTCTTTTTTTTCTTAAAAAAATACCCGTAGATTCTTTTATTTTATTTTTAAAGAATATATATTTGCACAAAATATAAGTATGTTCATACATATGTGTAAAATGAAGTATATATAATTATGAGAAAAGTGAATTACGACAGATTTCCTTCTACTAAGATTACGGGAACAATTTTTCAGGGATGGGGGGCTGTCCATGCATTGCTGGTGGAGTGTTTCAAGGCTAAGAAAGTTGTGGCTGTTGATTTCTATGCGGGTGTGCGCGAGGAAGAAGTTGTGGGTGAGTTGGAGTTGTTGTCTCCTACCTTATTTATTAATACGCGCAATTTGATGAAGCCACAGGATGAGATTAAAGCGATGACAGAGCGTTTCATGACAGATGATGTTCTTTTTGGTTATGTAACGAACCTGACCTTGAATGATTATTTCGATGCGGAAAAGTTGGAAGGGGCTCGAAAACAAGTGGCGGATGCAACCGGAAGAGTGATTATTGTAGGGTCGGGTGCTGCTATGGTGGCTCCGGCTGAGGCTACAGTGGTTTATGTGGATATGGCTCGCTGGGAGATACAACAGCGTTTCCGGGTACATGAAGTGAAGGCTTTAGGGGTGGATAATCGTGAAGATGCCATATCTTTGCAATATAAGAGAGGCTATTTCAACGATTGGAGAATACTTGATAGGTATAAAGAAAGTTTGTTCGGCAGGGTAAACTTCTGGTTGGATACCCATATTGCCAATGAACCGAAGTTGATTGATAAGAAAACTTTTTTCAAGGGTATAGAAGAAACGGTTAAGGCTCCTTTCCGTGTGGTTCCTTTCTTTGATCCGGCTCCTTGGGGTGGACAATGGATGAAAGAGGTGTGCGGGCTGAATCCTGAAAAGGAGAATTATGGTTGGTGTTTCGATTGTGTTCCCGAGGAAAACAGTCTTTATTTTGAAGTGAACGGTGTACGTTTTGAATTGCCGTCGGTGGATTTGGTGTTGTTGAAATCGAGAGAATTGCTGGGTGAACCGGTGGAGGCACGCTTTGGTAAGGATTTCCCAATTCGTTTCGATTTTCTGGATACAGTGGGCGGAGGAAACTTGAGCGTGCAGGTACATCCTACTACACAGTTTATTCGTGAGAACTTTGGCATGTACTATACTCAGGATGAAAGTTACTATTTGTTGGATGCCAAAGAAGGTGCTTCGGTTTATCTGGGTTTGAAGACTGGTATGGATAAGAATGAAATGATTCATGATTTGCGTGAAGCGCAGAAGGGGGAGGTTGTGTTCGACACGGAGAAGTATGTGAATAGGTTACCGGCTAAAAAGCACGACCATTATCTGATTCCCGGCGGAACAGTACACTGTTCGGGTTCTGAAGCACTGGTACTGGAAATTAGTTCGACTCCGAACTTGTTCACTTTTAAACTTTGGGATTGGCAACGTTTGGGACTGGACGGAAAGCCTCGTCCTATTAATGTAGAAAGGGGGAAGGAGGTGATAGACTGGAAACGCGATACGGAATATGTGAACAAGTATCTGGCTAACCGTTTTACACAAGTGGCAGAGGGTGATGGCTGGAAAGAGGAATGCACGGGACTGCATCCGAATGAGTTTATCGGGACGCATCGTCACTGGTTCTCTAAGCCCGTCACGCATCATACGAATAATAGTGTGAACGTGCTGAATTTGGTGGAAGGTGAAGAGGCTGTTATAGAAAGTCCGACAAATGCTTTCAGACCTTTTGTAGTACATTATGCCGAAACTTTCATTATTCCGGCGAGCGTAGGCGAATATACGATTGCTCCTTATGGTGAGTCTGTGGGGCAGGAGTGCGGAACGATCAAAGCTTATGTGAGATATTGACCGGAGAGTAGCATTAATAAAAATCTGATATAATATGTATAAACATGACCGACGTGTAGTGATGACCTTGGATGCGGGAGGTACAAATTTTGTTTTCTCGGCTATTTGTGGAAATCAGGACATTGTAAAGCCTATTTGTTATCCGGCCGTGTCGGATAATTTGGAGGAATGTCTGGCTGTTCTGCATCGGGGATTTTTTCAGGTGAAAGAGCAGTTGGAAGATGCCCCGGTAGCTATCAGCTTTGCCTTTCCCGGCCCGGCAGACTATAAGAATGGCATAATAGGCGATTTGCCCAATTTTCCGGCTTTCCGTGGTGGAGTGGCTTTGGGGCCTTTTCTGAAAGAGAGATTTGGAATTCCTGTATTTATTAATAATGATGGTAACCTGTTTGCCTATGGTGAAGCACTGGCAGGAATTTTACCCTCTATCAATGAAGAACTTAAAGCTGCCGGTAATCCGAAGCGTTATAGAAATTTGCTGGGAATTACGTTGGGGACAGGCTTTGGTGCAGGCGTAGTGATTGACAATTGTCTGCTAACCGGTGATAATGGTTGCGGTGGCGATGTATGGATTATGCGTAATAAGAAGTACGCGGATCTGATTGCGGAAGAAAGTGTTAGCATTCGTGCAGTGCGGCGTGTGTATGGGGAACTGAGTGGAGCAACTATAGAAAATTTAATACCCAAAGATATTTATGATATAGCTGAAGGTACTCGTACAGGTAATCGGGAGGCGGCTTTGAAGAGTTTTGACGAATTGGGGGAGATGGCCGGTGCTGCTATTGTCAGTGCACTTCATATTGTAGATGGTATGGTTGTGATAGGCGGAGGAGTGTCCGGTGCGGCGAAATATATCCTACCGGGTATGATGCGTGAAATGCGTCGTTCCATTTCTACTTTTTCAGGAAGAGACTTCGATTGTTTGCAGATGGAGGTTTGCAATCTGATGGAGGCGGACGACCATAAGAGATTCGTAGAGAATACAAGTACTTGGGTTCAGGTGCCTTTTACCAAAAGAGAAATTCTTTATAACCATACAAAACGTATCGGAGTAGCGATTTCAACTTTGGGGGCAAGCAAAGCGATTGCTTTAGGAGCCTATGCTTTTGCATTGCAACAGATAGACAGGGAATATAAGGGTTAGTTTGATTTTTAGAAGTAAATAAGATTGTTTTCAGAGATAACAAAATAAGCCTTTTTGTGATAAGGCTTGGAAAGAATATAGAATTAGATGTTTAGATTTAAAGATTCAATACTCATTATGAATAAGAAAAAACTGATATCCTTTTTTATCGTTGCCTGCTGTGCGCTATATACGATGGCTGCAAAAGTGGTATGGCAGATAGGCACTGCGGATAATTCCGGAGCGGAACTGGCTTTAGGCCCTTCTGAGTATAAGAGTTTTCTGGCTCATGACTTTGGCTATGAAGACCGTTATTTTTTGATAGGGACTTCTGTTGACAAGACTGATTTTCCGTATGTATTACCCGGACCTGATGATACTTGGGGTGGTACGTGGGGGACTTCTGGTTGGAGAACCCATGATGCTAATATCTTATTTGGAGTTGAAAAACTGCCGAAACGCGGGGAATGGAAGTTGGTGGTGGATTTGGTAGATGCTAACCCGAGCCGTTCGATTGTTAAGGTAGTGGTAAATTCGGTTGAAAAGAAATTTGAGATTAAGGGGCACGCTATGGAAGTGCTGGAAGGTAACCTGCAAAGTGCCAGAGAGCAAGTCTTGGAATTTCCCATTTCGGCTGTCGACTTAAAAAAAGGAGGAAACATTGTGACTGTTTCTGTACTTGAAGGTGGGTGGATTGTATTCGATCAAATTCGTTTGGAAGGTTCGGATGGACTTGTTTTGGAACAGAATAATGAATATGCTTTTCTGCGTGATGTTTCTCCCGCCGGGTACGAAATAGAATTGGACGGAGTAAATGTACA
>OLRS01000428.1_pt1 | contig 49986 bp, 42 predicted proteins | sample 1673171 | NCBI WGS metagenome assembly OLRS01 (sample SAMEA3136762, study PRJEB25190) | human gut metagenome | biome: human gut; feature: human-associated habitat; material: faeces | place: Austria | collected 2013
CTGCCAGCAGTTCCGGCGGTAGCGAACGTTGGCTTTCACAGCCTTGTATCGGAGATCAGACAATCTGTATGCAGGAAACCCAGTTTGGCGATTTCTGCCATGACCGCTCGGATGCCGCCCGCTTCATCAAGCTCTTCAATATAGTGATGACCCGCAGGCGCAAGATGACAGAGGTTCGGCGTACGGCTGCTGATCTCATTGGCGACGGACAGATCGAGTTCGATGCCGCATTCATGCGCAATTGCAGGCAGATGCAGCATGGAATTCGTCGAACATCCGAGCGCCATATCGATGGCCAGAGCATTCTCAAAAGCTTTGCGCGTCATGATATCTCGCGGCTTCAGGTCCCTTCGCACGAGTTCCATAATCTTTAAGCCCGTCTCTTTGGCCAGACGCAGGCGCGCCGAATGAACGGCGGGAATGGTGCCATTGCCGGGCAGCGCCAGTCCCAGAACCTCCGTGAGGCAGTTCATGGAATTCGCTGTGAACATACCTGAACAAGACCCGCAGGTCGGACAGGCATTGTTCTCAAGATCAAGAAACTGTTCGGGCGTGATGCGATTTGTGCGGAAACGACTCACGCCTTCAGAAATGTCGGAATAGGACACTTTGCGGCCTTCAAAATGACCTGCAAGCATCGCACCGCCGCTCACAACAATTGAAGGAACGTTGAGTCGTGCAGCAGCCATCAAAAGTCCGGGGACATTCTTATCGCACGCAGCCACCAGCACAAGACCGTCGAAAGGATGTGCGATTGACATCGCCTCCGTCGAATCAGCAATCAATTCCCGAGAAACGAGGGAATATTTCATGCCGACGTGTCCCATTGCCAATCCGTCGCAGACGGCAATTGCTGGAAAAACGATTGGCACGCCGCCTCCGAGCGCTACGCCTTGCTTCACCGCATCAACAATCTTGTCAAGATTCATGTGGCCCGGAACAATATCGTTCTTCGAACTCACAACACCGATCAATGGACGCCCAATCTCGTCGTCGCAAAGACCTAAAGCTTTTAAAAGAGCTCGCTGCGGTGCGGCGTTGACGCCGTCCTTCAAAGGTGCGCTTCTCACGGTGCTTTCTCCTGCTCGATATCGTGATGCCAAATGCACTCAGCGTCGAATTCGACGAACAGCACCGAAATCAAAAACATCAGTACTGCTGGGGTTCGTCGGCGACGCGTCTTTAAAGAGTACAAGTCGACAATAAACGCAACTTTTCAGTGTTATCCCTAACTTAATAAACAAAAATGCCTAGTTTTCAAGCATTTTTCCGTAACACCCTAGCAGGGAGGCGCTAGAAGTTTTGATTGAAAACAATTGATAATAACTATCAAATAAATCAATTAATAGTTTTTGTTCATATTTACAGCACCATCATGGTGAAAATGCGCATCAGTTTCGTGCAACAGCGTTTCGAATCCAAATCCTCACCAGAGCAGCAGATTAAAAAGTATCCGCGGCATGCTTTTCATCGATTCTTTTTTGCAGTCGCTCCCAATCTGAAAACCGTTTGGAAACGGCTGATAACTGCTGATCAATCTTGCTGAGCTCTGTCTTTAAATCATCGATGTCGAGCGGATCAGCCTCAATTTCCCGCAAAAATTCCGTCTCCCTCTCCACGTCATCGCGACGCCGGACCAACGCTGCAAGCGTTTCTTCAAATTCCTCGCGTGTCAGGCCTTCCAAAGGCGCATCCAATACGCGAACAGGGGAATGACCCGCAGAAGTTGGCATCGGTCCCTCACCAAAAGCCTCTGCGGGATTGGCACCGAACCCCGGAGGGAGTCTCTGCATTCGCTCAAAGGCAGCGAGCGCCGGGTCCGGCGCCGTCTGGCCGCAATCCTGACTCACTGTCGGCACGGATAATGAGGCAGTTTGAGCGCCAGGCACTTCGCCGGGCCGGCCTGAAGACGCATTCAGTCCTTTGGGTTCAACGGCAAAGTCGAGCGTCACCGAGCCCAGTCGGAGCGGTCCGGATTCGGCCGAAAGACGAAGACGAACACCGGTAGCGCGATCAACAAGAACGGCCTCGCCCGAAGGCACAATCAGGTCGTACTGCGGCATAAAGGGCTCTCCAGAAAAGAAATAAGCCGCACATAATGGCTGCAGCTTAAGATAATTGAGCAATAAATTCTAATCGTCGGCCGGCTTCTCTCCGTCAGCTTCAGCCACAGTGCGCAGCTTTGAGCCGGTCTTCTCAGGAGCCTCAACAGCATGTTCACGTTCTTTACCATCGTGTTCGCCATCGTCTGGGCGGTGGTCTCCTTCATTCTTCTTTTCAAGGTTTGGGACAATATCGGCCCGATCGTTCTTTCTTTCTCAAAGAGCCATATCGTGCAGCTCCTCGCCATGGCTATCATCTTCCTCATCATTTGGGGCGTTCCCGGCTGGCTTTGGATGAAGATTTTCGGGTGATACACCTGCAAAACAACAGTCAGCGAAGGTGTAAAGCCGCGGCTTTTGAGAGTCAGCGGCTTTTTCTTTTGGCCAAAGTTATTCTTCGCGTTTTTGAGTTTCCGCTGATTTTTCTGAATCAAAAAGCGACTTTTGTGCTGCTGACTGAGCTGCATTTCGGTCAGCTCGGAAAACGATTGCATTGGGCGCAACGGTGACCGGTCGGCGTTCAAGTGATTCGGCCATGATGGCAAACGTCCGCTCCAAGGTCCATTCGCCCCAATCCCCTACGACGACCAGACCGCTTTTGGCACGCGTTACCGCCACATTGATAAGATTGGCCGGCAAGGCCGCCCATCTGCGCTGAGCATGACCTCGAATACCCGGAGCAGATCCAAGGACAAGAAACACAATATCGGCTTCCTGCCCCTGAAACGCATGAACGGTGCCGGCCCGTATTTCGACTTTTTGACCGACTGCGGTGAGCCCATTAGCCCCCGTCACGCCGATTTCGCGCAGAATGCGGGCCGCTGCATCGGCGACGCTGCGAAACGGAGAAAGGATGTACACGCGCCGTCCGAAAAACTTCGCATTGTCCTTCAGACGCAGTATGCAGTGCCTCAGCCAGGCCATTTCCTCACGGATCACTTTCGGATCGCCGCGCACTGACGTCACGGTTCGTCCGCGGGCATTGCGCCGTGCAGGCGGCTCATAGGAATGACCGAGGATATCGATCCAGCAGCTCGTCACCAATGTCCCGTCGTTCGAACGAGGTGTCATCTGCACCATTTGGCCGCCGTAGGAAAGTGTATTGGCGATCTCGAACATGGGACTTTGACAGCGCCGATGGGTACGAAGCGGCAATCCCGTCCAAACGTCGCTCTCGGCAACCGGATCATGAATAAGCGCCCCGACTTCCATGGTTTGATCAGCTAGAGACTGCAGTGAACTCACATGCGGGGACCAGAGACGGTCGACCGATGGATAGCGGCTACGCAGAAATGCGTCTAATGGCTGCGGCATGCTCACCACGGGCATGAGCTGCCGCGGATCACCCAAAACAACCGCCCGCTCGGCGCGATTGAGCAGTCCTACGGCAGACTGCGCTGAGGCTTGACTGGCTTCGTCAATGATGACCCAGGCGATCTCGCCGGGGTTCACATGGGCGAGCAGCCGTGAGGTACTCGCCAGAGTCGTCGACAGCACTGGGATGAGAAAACTGAGAAATTCAAATATATCGATGCCGCTTCCCGCGGTGAAGGACGGCGCATTTTCGGTCAGGTAAACACCAACGGCTCGAAAACCCTTTTTAGCCCAATCGGACTGTGCCCCCAAAGTCGTAGCATGAAGCGTCAGCGCCGCTTCAAAAAGTTCTGAACGAAGATTTTCAAATTCCTCGTCCACCCAGAGCGAACTCTTATGCTGCTGAGGATCTTCACTCAATGGCTTTTGAAAAGCTGGGGGCGGCGCCATACGAGAGAGCCGCTCTGTCATTCGCTGCCGACGTTCTTCGACCCGACGGTCCAACTCGAGAAACGCTTCACGTGCGCGCATCCAGACGTCCTCGGGCAACTCATGCCGGAACTCGCATTCACGCACCCAATCGTCAATTTGATTTTGTATTTGCGAACCAAAAATATTTCGGCCGCCAACCCCTAAAACTGAACGGGCAATCAATTGACAGTTGCGTCGGCTTCCAAGCGTCGCTGAGACAAGTCCCCAAACCATTTCCGGACGATTGACGCGGCCAAGCATGTCATTTCGCATCTCTTGGAGCGATCGTTCAGCATCGGCCGACACGCGTTTGACGGCGGCTTCAGCGCCTTTCTGACTGTTCTTTTTTCCCGACGCAATGCCCGCAGCATGAGCAAACACCCCAAGTGCGCAATCCCGCCAGTAGGTATAGGCAGGACGTCCCGCAGCCGATCGGTCGTCAGTCACATTAGGGCGACGGGTATAGCTTCGCGGCAGTGCGTCGGTGATGTTGCGGATGGCGGCGTTGTTGTTTGAAGCCACCAGAATGAAGCTGTCCTTGATCACATCACGCGCAAAAGGCGTGAAGGTTTCCGTTCGGCCGCCCGGCAGATTAAAAGTCACGCTTTGCTGATCATTAAAGACCTCTCGAGAATAGTTTTTCCCGGCGATCTTACGTGCTCGGCGAACGACAATCTCCGCGACAAGGTCGCGCACCAGCCAACTCTTGCCGGTTCCCGGCGGTCCGTTAACAGAGACCAGCGGTCCGAAGCCTTGCGCTGAATTTGGCCCCATGCGCAGAATACCCGCCATTGCCGCCTGCTGACAGAGATAGAGATGATGAGCGGCATTGGTCGGCCATCGTCCTGACGCAAGCAACCTGGGAGAGGCCAAATCCGCCACTACAAACGGCTCTTTGAGCAGATCAATCCGCGGGAGCCTCTCGTCTGCAGCGCATGCCAGAAGCCGCGCTAACGGCGCCCCGATGGGTGCGGCAAAAGCTTCAGATGCCGGCGGCGCGGCAGCCTCTTCGTCGACGGTCTCAACGTTGGAGGTTTTTGAGGGCAGCCCTTCTTCACCGACCTTCTCTGACGACGCCTGCAAGGCAGCGGCATAACGAACAAAGTCCGGAGACCCGAAAGGCTTTACGCCAGACTGCTCTAATTCCGAGTGCGCCTGACGGATATCATGAAGGTAAAAACTCTCCATAAAAACCGAATCGTCAGGGAGTCTGCGCTCACTCGGACGACAAAAGCGCACGGCCGCCGCAACCGTTACGATTGAATTCTCGGGGAACCCTGCCGCCTGAATTAAGAAACGGCCAATCTCGGCGATCAATCCCTCCGGCACCGGCTCAGCTTCCCCATGCGGATCCGTCAGACGAATCCAATCGTTCTCCCCGCGTCTTTGCTCATCTTTATTGGCGTCCCCCTCAGGAGCAGCATCACTTTTAAAGCGCTCCGCATTAAGGAATGTACCGGGTACGCCAGCAGCCTGGCGAAGGGTCTGAGCAATGTTGTTTTCGACCTGCCTGGCAAGCTTCGCACAGCTCATCTGAGCGCCGGTGATGAAGTCCATCGGCGGAGCGTCTTCTCTGCAAACTGCTGTGCGCATCGACCGCAGATATTCGAGCGCTCCTACGTAGCCCGCAACATGAATACTTTCATCAATGTACTTTCCCCACGGATTGAGCATGAAAGCAGCTAAAAGCGTCGATCCGCGCAGATCTGAACCGCCTTCAGCCGAACTGGCGATCCACTCTTCGTTCCACCCCGAGGGAGCAGTTTTCGCAGCAGATGCAGCGGTTCCGCTGTGGCCGGCAGAGAATGCTGCAAAAGCTTTCATCTCATCGATGAGCCGCCGATAAACATCCCTCTTAGGCAGAATGCCGACATAAACCATAAAAACGGGCATCATGTCCGTCACCACGCCTCGAGGGGCGCGCTCGGGATACTCGAAGGGGTCTTGCCAGCGTTCCTTCTGCCACTTCGCAATCGCTTCAGCTTCGCGGCCTGCAGGACGGCCGCTCTTCCACTCGCAGACTACAAGACGCTCGTTCTCCACGACCCGATAGTCGGGCGGTGTAAGCAGTTCAATCTCCTCCCAATAACGAAGAACGTCAATCTGCTCTGCGCGAGAAAGCATCAATACACCCTTACCGGTTCTTTTCGGCTGAACGTTCGCGCGCTATCGATTCTCGGAGCCTGATTGAGGATTTGGCCGCCTCACGCACACGCTCCTCACGCATCCGGCGCTCCGCCTCAGGCAGTTCCGCATAATTGGGCATCGGACGAGCATCCCAGAGCGATCGATCAGGGCGCCAGAGAAACTTCACCCGATCAGGGTACTTGGCCGGATCATCCGCAAAACGAACATCCATACCGAGTCCTGCCGCAAAAAGAAGTTCATTGTTGAGCCAGAGTTTGGGCATATCGACGCGCACATAAGCCGGAATGCCTGCCTGTGCATAGAGATCCTTCAAAGCCTTTCCCGGACGCAGTGCCCAGAGTTTGAGCTTCACAGCGCCCACGGCGGCACGAACCTCGAGCTTGGCTTCCGGTGCCGTCACCCGTGAGCGAGCAATGCCGTCCTCATCTCCCATGCAAGGCACCATTTCAATGACGCCGCCCCACTGCGGAAGCGCGATCTCATGCGCGCCTTCGCTCGGACTAAGCGCAGCGTCACGCTCGACCCCCAGACGCCGGGTCACGGCATCCCGCACAATAATGTCTGAACCCCAGCGGCGGATTTCCTTGCGCTGCACGTGGAAGGAAAAGGTTGCATCCGAATGTGTTTCTCGAACCTGACGCAGCAGATCATCAAGCCGCGCTTTTGAAAGCGGACGAAGTCCTTCCGCAGCAATCCACGCGCGAAGACACCAAGCCTGACGAGCCGGGATGAGCTCAAGCAGCCGATAAACCGAAAGACCGTGCGGCATGGTTTCCGAACGGCAAGCCTCAAGATCCGCACGCGCAACACTTTTGAGGACCTCAAGCGCCTCTCCAATCAAACCAACCGAGCGTGCCGCACTCGCGCTGAATCCGGGACGAATGGCTTCGAGCCGCGGAATGATTTCACTGCGAACGCGGTTGCGGGCATATTTCGGACTGTTATTCGAAGGATCATCAACATAAGGGATGCGTCGATTCTTCACATAGCGCTCAATATCTCGGCGCAGCACACCTGACCACGGCCGCAGCAGGAATACCTGCTTACGGGCCTGCACTGCTTTGGCGTCCTCCATGGAAGGCGCAGCCAATTCGCGCACTTCCGGAAACGCTGCCAGGCCTTCGAGCCCCGCACCGCGCATCCACTGTAGCAAAAATGTTTCAATACGGTCGTCTTCATGGTGAGCCGTCATGATGATGCTGCAGCCCGATTTGAGTGCGTACTGCGCGAGCGCGCGGTAGCGAACATCTCGGGCAGCAGCTTCAATACCGTCTCCCGATCGCTGGACGCGTACGCGCACTGCTTCAAAAATAACGCCCCGCTTCTCGCACTCCCTGCGACAGTGCTCCTCCCACGCGTCAGCTTCTCGCTCCAGACCATGATGCACGTACACGGCTCGGAGTTCAGCAATGAGCTGCTGCCGGCGATCCGCCGCAATGCGGGCTGCAACATCCAGGAGGGCCATAGAGTCGCGCCCGCCCGAAAGGGCAACAATCACGCGGACGGGATTGAGCGGCACGAGCATGAATTCCGGGCTCGAGCGTCCAAGCAGATGATCCGACGCCTCCGTGAGCGCACTTTTTACCAGCCCGCTCAAACGCTGTGCGAGCGCAGTACCCGCCGTCGGCGGCCGCTTTTTCTTCGTCTGCTTTGGACGATTGAGAAGCGCTTCGGCTTCGAGCTGCTCAATTAAAGGCAGATCAGGCAATTTAGCGGGCCCCGTGCGCGGAGCCTCCGGGTCTGCATCCGCTTCAAATATCGGCAGCGGATACGCATCGTCAAACGCTTCAAGCGCTTGTGCGCCTTCCTGAAGTGAAGATTCTTGCGCCTGACGATCACGAGCACGTATGAGCGCATCGGCTCGAATGCCTTGCCGGCGCGGACGCGTACTTGCGGAACTGGTCCGGCGCTTGGCTTTCGGCGCCGTTTTTTCACTCTCCCCGGAACGCTTCGCTGAAGAAGACGTCTCTTTGGCCGCAGCACGTTTTTTCGGCTTCACGGCGGGACCGACAAGTCCCTTTACCGTTGACACAGCTTCCAGCGTCAAAACAGCCTCAGCCGCCGATGCCTTCTTCTGCACGTCTTCTTTGCTCATAGCTTTGAATGTCTGTTGGAGTTGCAATGTATTGATTCTAGCGGCTCACCATACTGCGGCACGTCGATCCGCCCTTTTCAATAAAGACAAAAAACGGCTTGGGCACCAAAATACCTAAGCCGTTCCTGTCATACGGTCACAGTCGTCGACCGCCCTGCAGCAGCGGCCAACAAGACTGTTTACCGATCGCGATCACCCAAGCTTCGGAAGCATTGGCATCGAAACGCCGTCAATGCCCACGAGTGCAAGCGTCGTGAGAAGTGCGAGCTGCGGACCTTTTTCCATGCAGGTCGAATCAAAGAACTCCTTGAGTGAGTGCTCGTTATGCGTTACGCCGCCCGTACCAATACAGACAGAAGGAACGCCGATTGAGATGGGCTTATTGGCGTCCGTTGAGGATGGACGACACTGCTTCACTTCAAGATCCATCTGCTTCATTGCGCAGAGCGCCGCCTGTACTGCCGGAGAGTCATCGGGCTGCATACCGGCAGGACGATTGCCGATCTGCGTGAGAACGAGCTTAAGCTGACGTTCCGGTCCGGCTTTCGGCCAGCGCTTGTTTTCGAGCTCAACGCCGAGCCGGAAAGCGTCAAGCGTCTTTTTCTCCAACTCGTCAAGCTCCTCAAGATTGACTGAACGCATGTCGACATCGACTTCACAGCGCGCCGCAATCGTATTGACAGTCGTGCCGCCCTTGATGGTACCGACCGTGAAGGTCGTCTTCGGATCACTCGGCGGATCAAAATCAGCGATCACATTGAGTGCGCGTCCCATGGCGTGAATGGCCGAGGGCACCATACCGTAGTCGAGGTAGGAATGACCGCCCGTCCCTTCAATGGCGACGCGCCAGCGATGAGCTCCCGTGGCGCCGTTCTGGACGGTATTGACGTCGGCCATGTCGAGCGCAATGAAGCCGTCAATTTGACGCGAGCCGTCAAAGAGCGCCTTAGCGCCTCGAATGTCACCGTTGCCTTCTTCTCCAACCGTGCCCACAAACAAAATGTCACCCGTCGTTGCGATCTGTGCACGGTTGAGCGCACGCAGCACCTGCAGCATGCTGCGCAGCCCCGAAGCGTTGTCACCAATACCGGGCCCGCGGTAGAGCGCACCGTCCTTTGTCACTTTGAGATCAGTGCCGGCAGGGAAAACCGTATCAAGATGAGCGGCGATCGCGAGCACCGGACCAGCACCCGTGCCGGGGCGTCGGCCGACCACATTGCCCGACTCATCCATCACGACATCGGTGAGGCCATATTCACGCAAGAGCTCCATGATGAGTTCACCGCGAACTTTTTCGGCAAAGGTCGGGGATTCCGTCTCAGAAATACGGATCTGCTCGGCCATTGCGCGTTCAACTTCCTCAGCACAGACCTCAAAAGCGGCCTCCACGGCTGGAAGACCGCGAAGCGCTGCAACACGCTCGAGCATCTTGGGTTCAAGCTGAGGGACATGATCTGCCATGGAATTTCTCCTTAAGGTGGCGCGCGGACTAACAAAGTCGGCGGCGCAAAAACTCAACACTCTGCACTGCGCCGGATGGATCGGGATACGTTGGACGGCTCCGGCGAATGCCGCCTAAGATCATACCTGCATCTACGCACTTTTCTTTAGAGAACCATCCCGAAGGGTGCCTCATTCAGGCGCGATTAAGGCCGGCGCGCGATGCTTCAAATACAAATGAAAAAACAATCGAAACCTGTGTCTGCAGACATGGGTTGGATCCATTAAGGAGACCCCAAAGTGCCGAATCGCTCCCTTCCTGCCGTCCGACTGCTCTGTGCTGCAGTGATGCTTGCCGCCGCTGCTATGACCAGCGCCGCCCAAGCTTCAGCCGATGCGCAAGACGCTTCCAACGTCCTCAAAATGAAACCTGGCGCGTATGTTGAATCGGCTATCGGCTGGAACGGCCCGATTGAAGTCAAAACCACGGTGTCAGTCAATCGAATTGACAGCATCGAAATCCTCAAGAGCGATGAAGTTCCGTACATTGCGGATGAACCGATGAAAGCGATCATCCAAAAGGTCGTGAGCGAACAAAACTTGTCTGTCGATGTCGTTACGGGCGCTTCGCGTTCCAGTGAGGCCCTTCTGCGGGCAGTCGGTCAGGCCGTGCAGGCCGCCGGGGGCGACCTCAAGTTCTTCACGCACGAACCGGTATCCATTGATCCTGCAACGCTCCCAGAAGGTGAAGAGGCGCAAGCAGACGTCGTCGTCGTCGGCGGCGGTGCCTCAGGACTTGCAGCGGCAGCGTCAGCACTCGAATCCGGAGCGCGCGTCATCGTGCTCGAAAAAGCGCCTCATACGGGCGGCAGCGCAGCGCTTTCCGCCGGCATTGTGACTGCTGCCGGCACTGACATTCAGAAAGCGTCCGGCTTGCCGGCAGATTCCGCCGGTCTTGCCAAACTTTGGCTTGAAGATCAAAAGCGTTCAGTCAAAGGTGCCCCCGCCAATCTGCCCGATGCAGCACAAGTTGAGGCACTCGTGAAGCAAAGCGCTGAAACGGTTGACTGGCTCACAAAAAAGGTCGGCATGCAGTTCTCCGCCAATGCCGCCGCTGCCGACGGGATCGGCGCCTATCAGCTGCTGCCGATTTCATCCGACGCCTCTCGTCCGGCTGGCGCAGAGGAAGTGGAAAAACTCGAGCAGTATGTGAAAAAACTCGGCGGCATCATTCGCACCGCCACCCCTGCCTGGAAGATTCTGACGACTGACGACGGCCGCGTCTCCGGCGTTGCGGCTGCCGACGGAAAGAACCGCTTCACGTTCCGTGCAAAGAGCGTCGTGCTCGCGTCCGGCGGCTTTGCTGCAGACCTCATGAAGGTAACTTCTCGCCAGCCGCGCTGGGCAGTTTATGTGGAGCGCACCGGCGCAGCTAAAACAAGCACGGGCGACGGACTGACGATGGGCCTGCAGGTCGGTGCCAAGGAAGTTTCCGACAGTTGGCTGATGGGCACTCAATTTGCCCCTGCTTACCCCGAAATGACGGCCGCCATGCTCGGAGAGCGAGGTTTTGCGGGCGCAACGCTTGTCAATGAAAAAGGGCTGCGCTTCGTTAAGGAAGATCTTCCCAATATCACGAGTGAAATGAGTCAGCAGCTCGACGTTTGGCTCCTCACAGACAGCAAGGATCCCGAAAAAGCCAAGACGCTGCGCAATTACTTGGGATTTGACACCGTCGTTCACGGCAGCACGCCTGAAGAACTTGGCCGCCGCATGGGAGCACGCGCCGACAATGTCAAGCAAACGATTGAAAAACTCAATGCCGACGCTACTGCGGGAAAAGATACTGCCTTTGGACGCGATCCCATCAATTTCACCAGTCTCACACAAGCCCCTTACTTTGCCGTCAAGGTCCGTCCTGTCATTTCCGGAACGATCGGCGGATTCGTTGTCACGCCTGACTTCCAAGTGCTTGACAATGCACTCAAGCCCATTCAAGGGCTTTGGGCCGCAGGCGAACTGGCCAATCGGGCCTTTTACAACCGCGTTTACGAACCCGGAACGAGTCTCCTGATTGCCTATGCTTCAGGACGTGCTGCAGGAACCTCCGCCGCCAAGGCAGCGCTCTCTAAATAACCTAAACCGTCTGCCAACCATTTTCGACGCCGGTGAAGCTGAGCTTCATCGGCGTTTTTTGCCTTTATGAGGGCTGCGAATGCAGTGTTCACGGCCTGCACTGTCAATGCGCATGCAAAAAACGCATGCATGAATGCATCCCTTTGAATGAAAACAGGCTTTAAATAGAAACACCTAGTCCAATTGACGGATATTTCAAATACTCCTTTAGTTCAAAAAGCCGAATTCACCGGATTATCCTGAGGCCGTGGATATTTAAGCCAAAACACCGTTTACGGCAATGTGAACGATGTTTATATCGGTATTCCTTAGTTGAACAACGCGGAGTAGGATGGCTTTAAGCGCCGCAGAGCCGCATGTCTCCGTGTTCCCCAACCCAACGGAGAAAAACAATCTACGCACTCTTGTCTCCATATGAAAGGAGAAATCCTCATGAACCCAACCCTTCGGAACTGGCTGATCATCTTAGTGGTCGGTGTAGCCATCTGGTTCTCGCCGATACCGACGGGACTTAAACCGGACGCCTGGCACATCTTCGCGGTTTTCGTCGCAACCGTGCTTGGCTTCATTCTTCACCCGATGCCGATCGGCGCCATTGCCTTCATCTCACTCACCTTCTGCTGCTTTACGGGGCTCTTGAAGACGAGTCAGGTCTTGATGGGCTTTGGCAACGGCACCATTTGGCTCATCGTCTGCGCGTTCTTCCTCTCGCGCGCCTTCATCAAAACCGGATTCGGCCGCCGCATTGCTTATGTGATCATCAAGCTGATTGGGCGTTCTTCGCTCACGCTCGGCTACTCCATTGCACTCTCTGAACTTGTGGTGTCGCCGGCCATGCCGTCAGCCACGGCTCGAGGCGGCGGCGTCTTCTATCCGATCGTTCGTTCGCTTTCCGAAGCTTTCGGATCGCAGCCAGGTCCGAGTTCGCGCAAAATCGGCGCCTATCTGATGCAGGTCGGCTATCACACCGATGCCACGACCTGCATGATGTTCCTCACTTCAATGGCCGGCAACCCGCTCTGTGTGGGGCTGGCCGCTTCCGCCGTCGGCGTGGAAATTACGTGGACTAACTGGGCGCTGGCCGCCATTGTCCCGGGACTCATCTCACTGGCGCTTGTTCCTTGGGTAGTAAGCCTGCTTTCGCCTCCTGAAATCAAAGCCATTCCCAATGCACGCGAACTCGCGGAAAAAGAACTCGCAGCCATGGGACCGATGTCAAAGGATGAAAAGGTGCTTGCCTTTGTCTTCGTCATGTGTCTCGTGCTCTGGGCTACGGGCAGCTGGACGCATCTGGGCGCAACTCCGATCGCCATGCTCGCCATCGCAATCATGCTGATTGCCAAAGTTCTCTCGTGGCAGGACATTCTTTCTGAAAAAGGGGCCTACGACGCCATGTTCTGGATGGGCGGCCTCATGTCGCTCGCCACGGCGCTGGGCAAGTCCGGCTTCATCACCTGGGTTGCCAAAGACACCGCTGAAATCATCGGCAGTGCCGGTCTCGGATGGATCGCCTCCTTCCTCATTGTGATCCTCTTTTACACCTACTGCCACTATTGCTTCGCCTCAGTGACAGCGCGTATCTCTGCCATGTATGCCGCTTTTGTCGCCGTAGCGGCGGCGTGCGGGACGCCGGCTTTAATGGCGGCACTTACTTTTGGTTTTTTCGCCAACTGCCCGATCTCGCTCACGCACTACGGTAATGGGTGCGGTCCCGTCTATTTCGGTGCCGGCTACGTTTCGCAGGGCGAATGGTGGCGCAACGGCTTTGTCATTTGCACGATGAACGTCGTGATTTGGCTGACCATTGGTATGGCCTGGTGGAAGGTGATCGGTCTGTACTAATTTGAGCTGCGCGCTTTCTCATTACCGCGGAAATACACTTTTTCCGTTTCTAAGGTCCGTCGGGAGATCAGTTCTGACGGGCCTTTTTTATTCCTGCCAGCCTCAATCCGATATTTGCATTCGATTTATCAAGGAACGGAGAATCCTGCTGAGGCCATCGAGTTATCCACATGAAGAATCCACAAGTCGGGTGGAGAATGCTGTGGGCAACTCTTATTTCCCCTGTATCTCAGGCGTCATCAAGGCAGCTTAAAAATTAGGCAACTATTTTATTCACCGTTTTGCCCACATTTGACTGCACATCCAAAGCCGGCCGCCAAAGCGCAAGCAGGTCCTCAAGTCCCATTCTGGCGTTCGCCGGGCTGGTTGACGGCAGAACGCGCACATCCAAATCTTTGAGCATATCGGCATGCTCAGTAAGAACGGGGACAGCGTGACGGCGCCACATTTGAGCGGCCTTTCCCCCATTAAGACAAACGCGTTCTATCGTGGGGTGTGCGACGAAAAATGCTGGAAAATCGTTTACCTGCGGGCGAAGAATGGCTGAATCTAAACTCCCCGTCCGTTCACAGCTTTCAATAGTGTCCCAGAGCGCAGCACCGGATGCCGTCAGCGCTTCAAGCCGCTCTTTATACGGAAGGGCAGGATCAAATCCGAAGCACTCTCCAACGACTCGCCAGAAACGATTCCTTGGATGCGCGTAGTAACAGCCTGCGGCCAATGAAGCTTCACTCGGCATACTGCCTAAAATCAGAATCCTCGGCTCAGTGCCGACAACGGGCTCAAAGCCAATAAGCCGTAAATCGTCTGCTCTTTTTCCCATAAACATCATTGAGGGATGAAGGCGGTCCGCTTAAGAACCCACAAAAAACGGCGCCGTCGGACCATCGTATCCAACTTGACGCCGCTTGAACCCGATCTGAATTATCTCCGGCCTTTTCATTTCAGCAGATCATGCCGTGAATTCAGGTCATGACTTTAGTTCGGTTCAGTTTTTCTCGTTTATTCGACCGAGACAGGCTACTTCAGCAAAGCATCGAGACCAACATCACAGACGCCGCCGACGCACCACCCCATCGCCTTCAGAACGATCGCCAGAAAGATGAGGAAGAGCACAAACAGAACCAGTCGGCCCCACGGGTACATCCCATGTCCATTTGTTCTTTCGGTCATATGACCTCCCTCTCGAACCAGCTGGCTCGGCGATGGAATCATCGCCTACAAGCGCTTTCGATTCTCTTTGTTTTGTTTTAACACAATTTGACAAAATAGCCAAACTTTCCTTACTGAACAAGCGTTCAGCATATCGAACTTGATCCGGGCAGAAAGTGTATGCCAAATTAGCGTCAGAAGACGTCACAAAAAAACAAGGCGTTTTCAGCCTGCCATATCTGGACCAAGCATCTAGAGCCTTACCTCAAGCGAAAGCAAAACGTCTATCATCGCGCATCACATTCAAATTCAGCCGCTGCTCTTTATGAAAAAAGCCTTTCTCCAACTCCACCTTTCCGTACTCCTCGCGGGGTGGACTGGCATCTTCGGCAAACTCATCACGATGTCGCCAGGCTTCATCGTGCTTTGGCGAATCATCATCGCCGGCACCCTGCTCTGGGGATGGCTAGCCCTGCGGCGCGCGATTGAATATGTGCGTCCCAAAGACCGTCTCGGCATTATGGCCGTCGGTGCGCTGCTGATGATTCAATGGACGCTTTTTTACGCTGCAATCAAGGCCTCAAACGTCTCCATCACGATTGTCACGTTCTCCTCCATGGGATTTTTTACTGCCATCCTCGAGCCGCTCATTACGCGTACGCGCATGAGCATCAAAGAGATCGGTTTTTCAATCCTCACGGTCTTCGGCATTTCGCTCATCTTTCACTTTGATACGCAGTACCGAACCGGCATTATGCTGAGTTTGACAAGTGCGGCTGCTGCCGCTGCGCTTGCCGTCTTTTTCCGTATGTACAAAGCAAAGTATCGCGCAACGACGGTTATGAGCTGGCAGCTTCTCGGCGGTTTGGCCTGTGCGCTCGTGCTCATGCCTTGGTACCTCTCCATCACGCCGCCGGAGTCTTTCCTGCCCACCCCAATCAACTTCCTCTACTTACTCATCTTCGCGAGTTTCTGCACGATTGGGATGTACATCCTGCAGATTCAGTCGCTCGAAAAAATCTCCGCCTTCACCGTCAACCTCACCTATAACTTGGAACCCATCTATTCCATCATTCTCGCAATGATTCTTTTCGGTGAAGCCAAAGATCTCGGCCTCTCCTTCTACATTGGCCTGGCCTTCATTGCACTCTCAGTCGGACTGCAGACGTGGTCGGTGATGCGCATTCAGAAACGCGTGGCAGCACTCGATAAACTCACAGCTGAAGATTCCGACAAGAAGCCGCATCCGGTCTTCATTGAACCCATCGGCAGCCGCAAGGAGCGCGAATAGATGCTTGTGCTTGGCCCCGCGCGGCTCGGTCTCTGCTCTCTGAGCTGTCCCTAACGAGATGGGGCGCAGCTTCTCGCAGTTCACTGGCATCGGCCTCGGGTTCTCGAAAGCTTGCGTCCCTTCAGCGGGCATTGAGACGGCGGCCTTCCCTTTATGCTGAAGAGAAAGCAAACCATAAACCCTCAGTCCTCGCGACTGCGGTTCCATGCACGGATGAAATTCTTGGCCTTGCCGCACATCCAGCCCAGCTGATAGAACTTGCTTCCCATCGACTGAATGATGCCCTCGACGTCAACCGGCGGGAGTTTTTCAAGAATGTAGCCTTCGAGTTCGTCACGAAGCACATCCTGAGGTGAACGATTGCGCATTTCGCTCACGGCACGAAGCGTCCGCATGGCTTCAGGCGAAAGGCCGCGGAAAATGCGTCCCAGTGCTTCTTCCCGAAGCCGATTCTCGAGTTCAGCTTTGAGGCGCGGGTCAAGTTCTCCCGACATTTTTAATCCTCCGGCCATTCGGCAAGCTGACCGGCAAAGAGATTGGCCCAGCGTGCAGCAAAGATCACGGCTGGTTCCGTCTCAGCGGCACTCGATGCAGGCAGCCCTGCTTCAAGTGCTTCGGTAAGCATCGCTTCACCCTCACGAACGAAAAGGCGAGCCGCTCGTGCAATGGTCCGGTCATCGCCTTGACCGCCTTCAATCGAAAGATGATCGCCAAAGATACGTTCGAGTTCGTCACTCAAGCCATACGGATGCCATTCATCCACCGTCTCAAAATGGCGGTTTTCACCTGAGAATGTAGAAGCAAGCCAGAAAACCAGCTTCTCATTGGCTGCATCGAGCTCCTCGGGCGTCATTTCACCCGTACGAAGCATCGAGAGGCGCTTGGCCATATTGCGCAACGCCTGCCGAAAAATACCGTCAACGATATCAATGGCTCCGAGGCTGGGTTTTTGATCCGCCCTGCTGCTGTAATCTGCACCACACCCTCCGCCGCAGCGCCGAGGGCCGCAGGATCCGCATTTCATCAGCGCATTCCTTCTGTTTCGTTGAGGGTGTCGCCCAAAAAGCGCTCCCCCCAAACAAATGCCGTGCGTTCGATTCGCACTTTAAGACGTTCCGGCGTAAGCTCGCCGCCTTCGGCTGCCGCGGCTTTGAGCATCGTATAGATTTCTCGCAGAAAGACCCGCGACGCATGCACCATGAGCGCACGGGGATTCCCCGCGTCAACACCTTGCGGCAGATCGCGAAAAAGTGCAGGCAGATTCGCTTTCATAGCAGCAACAAGCTCCGGACCGGGTTTGGGCGTACCCGGCGCCAGCATAAGACGAATTCGTTCATGCTCGCCCATCAGAATCTGCGCAAGCGTGCGCACAGTGGCATCATCACGGCTCGATGCCTCGTCGGGTTTGAGTTTCCCTGCACGCACATCCACAACATTCTGAATGACGCCCGTTACGATGCTTGCCAGAAAATCCTCAAATTCGCGTGCGGAAAGCGCTGCGGGATCCGTCTTCTCGGCCTCCTGCACAGAAGTGTTCTCACAGCTTTCCTGGCCAACCGCATTTTTCACGGCTTGGTTGATGAGCGTTTTTTCCATCCTTTATCCTTTCACGGCAGCAGCGGCAGTCAGCGCGCTTTAATGCCCAAAATCTTTTCCGCCCAGCCGAGCATCCAGGCATGGAGCGTCTCCTGAGACAGGAAGTCGTGAAATGCAGCTTCATCGGATTCGCGGTCCGTCGTCTGAAACCACGCATCGGCCATCATTAGCAGCTCTTCAAAAAAGACGTTGACCGCAAGCGTGACGATTTGTGCATCGTCGTCAAAAAGCTTTCGGTCCTCCGCACTCATTGCATTCAGACGACGGCTAAGCTGCTGACGAAGTCGGGCACCCGCCTTCGCCGTCGAAAAGCCTGCAGGCAGCTCCACAATGCCGCTTTGATCTTCAAAAAGCGCAGCCAGGCCAAAGACAATTGCGGCAATGCGTTCATCGCTTTCGCCCTCAGACTCCATACCAGCGTGCTGACCATAAACGGCATGAAGAAAATCGGATGCTGCACAGCCGAAAAGCTCTGCGGCTGCGGTTGGATCGGCCAGACTTGGCCGAATAGAGAGCGCGCCGGAAAGTGCCTCCTCAGGAGGGTGTGTCTGCATGCTGTTGTTGGGATCTTCCTGAGTCATAGGGATCGTATGAACTGTGAGATTAAGGTTGCTGCAGCCTCTCAACGGACTGCTGGTTCAAGGATTATATGGTGAAGAAGCTGTGCGCTCTCAGAGAGTGTTCGAGTGTGTTTTGTCGGCTCCTCAGCACCGATCAAATGGCGGGGATGCGACACCTAATCGGGCCAAAAAAATCCATGCCGCTTCAAAAAACGAGCATAAAAAAATCCCGCAGCCGGTCAAAGCGGAGGGAGGAGGAAGCCGGCTGCGGGGGGAAACAGGGCGCTCACTAAAGAAGTATCCGCGAACACATCATCCGCACAAGGAGGCTCAGAAATGCGGAAGGGCTCAAGCGGTTCGATCGAGCTGTATGCCCTGCAAATTCAATGTATCTCTTTTAGATACCGTTCGAAAGAACTGAACGTTATTCTTTGGCCGGCTTATGCGTCGGCGCAATTACTCACGGTTTACCGCGGGTTTTTACTCTAAGATCAAATAAATAACAGTGTTACAGTAAGGAAGCCTGCTGATTGCAGATTCATCACGAACCTTCGAGCAGCTTCAAGGACTTCGAGCCGCCTCAGCTGCTCGAACGCATGCAATGGATCCTGCCCGCTGCGGCCTCTATTTCTGCCTGAATCTTTTTTAAAAGCGCTGCCGGCGACGCAAATCGCGCCAGTGCGGCAGCTTCGAGCTGCACTCGGTCATCGGCGTTATGGCGCTCTTCAATCACGACTGAATCGATCCCGGCCGACTTTGCGCCGCGAATGCCGGGAAGTGCATCCTCCACCATGATGCATTCCTCTGGCTCTGCCTTTAATGCATCGAGCACTTTGTAAAAACCTTCTGGATCGGGCTTTACGTGTGCGACATCGTCTCTCGTCACAATCAAATCCATGATTTCCGAGAGCGGCGCAGCGGCTATCATCGATTCGTTCTGAGAGGCATAAACATCAATGTTGCGCCGACGAGTTGTGGTAACGATTGCGAGCTTCTTGCCGAGTGCCTTGAGGTATTTGATGAGCTCTGCCGCCCCTTCGCGATAGTGCACGCGTGTGCGTAAAAATTCCTGAGCGAGGCTGTAGCGCTGAAAATGCATTTCTTCAGGGGTACCAGGCAGGTCAAAAGCACGCTTGAGATCGGCCATGTACTTGAAATAAGCATCAGACCCCTCGCCGTAGGTCTTCATCGCCCGTATGCGAAGCGTTCCTGCTTCATCCTCGGAGAGCATTACGCGGCCGTTTGACAAGCGGCGCACCAGCTCTTGGTCCACCTGACTCCAAACACCAAGCGAATCAATCAGCGTGCCGTCCAAATCGAAAATAAAGCAGCTCCGTTCATAAAACATGTTTAAGCAGGCTCCGGGAAAAGAAAAGTCAAATGAATGAACGCCAAACTCTACCGCATTGCGCCGATAAGGCTCGTCTGCGCCGCGTTGCGCCCGGCAATACGACCGAAAACAAATGCATCAAGCAGTCCGCTGCCGCCCAAACGGAATTTCCCATGCACGCCGCCGGTGACTTCGCCTGCTGCATAGAGCCCAAGGACGGGCCGTTTTTGACTGCCGGCATAAAGCACTTCTGCCTTGGGGTTAATGGCGATGCCGCCGCACGTGTAATGCACTTCGAACCGTTCTCGGCCAAAGTAAAAGGGCGGCTCCTTCAATTCCTGCAGAAACCGCGTTCGTCCGAAATCCGGATCCGTGCCAGTCCTTGCTGCTTCGTTATAGCGGGCAAAGACTTCGGAGAGCTGAGCTGAGGAAATCTTCATCTTTTTTGCAAGCTCTTTGAGGGATGTTGCACTTTCCACCAATCCCTGCTGAACCTTCGTCGCAAAAGTCGAGCCTTTTCGGCTCCGGCTGTCCGTAATCACCCAAAAATCACTTCCCCCTGCAGCAGTCAGATCGGCAAGCACGGTATCCCACGAGGCCGTTTCATCGGTGAATCTTTCGCCGCGGGCAGTGAGGAAAATTTCTGCTCCGGGATAGTCGAGCACTCGTCCGCCCCAGAAAGGAATGGCAAGGACATACTCCATGCCGACCAAACCTGCACCGGCTGCTTCGGCCATGCGGATGCCGTCACCGGTTGCCGGATCTTCTTCAATTCGCCCGGGGCTGTACGTAGTCCCCAAATCCATGGAAATCCATGGTGCCCACCGAGCACGCATCAGGCGATTGGCGCCGAAACCGCCTGAGGCAATGACCACCGACTTGGCCGTCAATGTTTTGTGCTCGGGCGAATCCGCATCCATATCGGTCAATTCAACGCCAAGCACGCGGCCGTTATGCATGACGAGCGCTTCGACCCGCTGGCGGTAGCGTACCTCGACGCCGAGCTTGCGGGCACGACGCATTAAAGCGCGGCTGTAGGCCATGCCGCTTCGCGCATGGATCGTTCGATGCGCGCGAGGATAGACGCCGGTATAGGCTTCATAAAGCGCCGGATCAAATTCAACCCCCAGGCTCTTGAGCCAAGCAAAGACGTCAGCGCTCGAACGAACCATCGTTGCGATGAGGTCCGGATCACCCAGACCGCCGCCGCCCTCATAGGTGTCGCGAAAAAAATGCTCCACTGAATCGGTTCGGCCGGAACGCTTTTGTCCTTCAGGGTCAACGGCATTGAGCATGCCGGAACTCACCATCATGTGGCCGCCCGCAAGTGCTGTTTTTTCGAGCACGACCACACGAACCGCTCCCGCTTCCTTAGCGGCGATTGCTGCCGCAAGTCCCGCTGCCCCTGCCCCGATGACCGCCACGCTGCAGCTTTCAGCATCAATCGTTTCAGGCTCCGAACCATTCACTGCGGAGGAAAGCGTGAGGGCGGCAGCAAAAGGAGGCAACAGCCCCGCCGCTCCAACGAGCTTCCTGCGGGAAATCGTCATGACGAACCTCCCGCTTTGTCGGTCTCGGCAAGAAGCCCAGCCATCTCCAATGCCTTGGCCATTGCAACTGCCGACCGCACGCCCAGCTTTCTTGCCGCATTGCCGCGATGGAGCTTAACGGTCGGCAATGAAATAGACAGTCGATCGGCGATTTGCTTATTGAGCAGTCCTTGAGCCACAAGCCTCGCCACCTCAAGTTCACGTTCAGTGAGGAGCGCTGCTTTTTGAGCTAAGTCCACCTGTCCGGCTTCGGCAGCGATATCTGCCAAATTTTTCTTCACGGCTTTTTCCACCGCAGCCAGAAGCACCTCAGGCGCAGCGGGCTTGACAAGAAAATCCATGGCTCCGCGATGCACGGCCTGCATAGCCATGGGAATATCGCCATGGGCGGACAAAAAAATCACAGGGAGCAGACTGCCTCGCTCAACGAGCGTCTCATGGAGCTCCATCCCAGTCATGTTGGGCATGCGGTGGTCAAGGAGCAGGCAGCCCGAGCGCCGCGGATCATCCATTTCCAGAAATGCAGCTGCACTTTGGTAAGTCATGACCTCCCAGCCGCCCATACGCAGCAGGAATGCCAGACTTTTCAATTGCTCGGCATCATCATCCACAATCCGTACGAGCGGCGTATCCAAAGCTTTTGTCATTGCACTCCACCATTTCCTTTTTCAGCCGCAGCGCTTGAGGACTGACTGCTGCCTTTATCCGTCTCATGCGTCCCTTCCGGCGGTTCTGCAGCCTCAATCACGGCTTCAGCGCAGATACCCTCTGTCGGGAGCTGATAAAACTTCAGCTGTCCGCCGTGGCGATCAGCAATCCCGCGGCAAATAGAAAGACCGATGCCCATGCCCTCCTGCTTCACGCTGTCGCCGTATCCGGTGAGTCTGGCAAATCCTTCCGGCGACAGCTTGGGACCGTTGTCTGTCACATGCAGCACATAGTTGTCTCCTTCACGCGCAAGCGATACGCTCACGAACCCTTTGGGATTTTTCTGTGCGGCATGCGCTGCATTGCGAATGAAGTTGAGGACAAGGAGCTCAAGCTCCAAGGCGTCACCCAATACCCAGGCAGGACGATCGTCCTCGGGATCGGCAGCGAGATAGGGGCCCGGGGCCGTGTAAATCGGCACCCGCCGCGCATCATGGCGCTCAACGATCAATTCCGCCCGCCGCACAACTGCAGTCCAGTCGGTCGGTTTAAGAGGTTCGGTAGAAGCTTTGGCATACCCGCGCACTCGGTTGACAATGGCCGTGATGCGGTTGGCTTCCTCCGCCATCGCTGAAAGTGCATCCTCGGCTAATGCACGGTCCGCATCATTGGTCTGTCGATGAGCGTTCCAGAGCTTCAGACCTCCCACGTAGTTGGAAAGCGATGAGAGCGGCTGCTTAAGTTCATGCGCAAACATTGAACTCATCTGCGAAAGCATGCCTGCTCGTTCAATGGCCGAAAGCTGCTCGCGCGACACCCTTGCTTCATTTTCCATCCGCTCTTTCTCTTCCAACGCAGTGCGCAGAGCTTGAGTCTTCACGCGAACCAGATAGCGGGATCGAAGCGCATGGAAAAGTACGAAGAGAAACACCGCAACGAGCGCAGCGAACCATTCTACGTGGCTCTTCATGAAACCTACGACCGTTTGTTCATCCAAATAACTGTAGGGCCCGAAATGGAGCGCTTCCATTAAGCTGCGTACGCTCGACAGATCCACGCGCAGCCCCCAGCGCCAGCCGTCGTTCTCGGGCAAGCTGAAGGCAACGGCAGCCACTCGGCGAACCTGATTCCCGTCCGCCCACGCCATATAGCCGAGCGTCCAATCTGGGTAGAGCGGCGTGCTCGATAAACACGCGCCCGGCGTTCGTTCTAGGACTGCTGCCGGACGAAAGGCTTTGGGATCGATCATCCCTTCAGCGGCAAGCGCCTCAAAAGTGCACACGCTGATAAGCCCTGCGTCCGCACGCCCCGAAAGAACAGCATTAAGCACCTCAGGGACGTCGTGCGGCCGCCAAACTGCCTCGGAAAAGAATTTCCGCGGATCATGGTGATCCGCTAAAAGCCGCCCCGCCAGCCACTGCCAAGGCCCAAAGGAAACACTGCTTTCTACCGCTATGCGTGCGCCTTCGAGGCTCTCCAAACTGCCCAAATCCCTGCGCTTGGCGTCAACGACAAGCAGTCCGCCGGCAGCACTCTGCGAGGATTCTTCTGCATGAGAATTGAGTCGTTCCCGTGCGGCGAGCGGCACTGCGCCAGATTCATTGACAAGCGCCACCATGGTGCCGGCAGTCGCGAAAACAAACGGAATTTTTTCCGCCCTGACAACATCAATAAATCCGCGCGAAGGAATTTGGCGAATGTGTGTGCGGCGATCCGGAAAAGCCACGCGCAGCCCTTCGGCAAGACTGGCCAGCATTCGGATATACGACTCATTGCGATCTGTTTCCTCGACCGCGAAAACGAAATCATCGGGACCGATTGTCGTCGAGGCTTCAAGGCGAGACACGCCTTCGACGCCCGTGTCCTCACGAAAGTGCATTGCGCGGACTTCCGAAAGGTTGAAAGTTGCGCCGGAAACAGCCGCCACTTCTGACACCGTTTGCGCTTCATTCTGACTGGCGGACGCCGTCGGAACATCCGGCGATGCGGATGCCGTCACCGCAGCCAATATCAGCCCGGCAGCAGCACTGCGCATGAGGATTGTGCAGCCGATCGATTTAAAAAAATGCGAATGAGGATAAGCAACCTTCATCGTCCACCAAATCGGTGTTTTGTCAAAGCCGGCGCAGCATCCAGGCAGCCGGCGAAATTCAGCTTCCGTGAGCGCAAAAATCTGCAGCGAATACTTGCATTCGCCGCTTCGTCATTGTACCGGCGCCGCGGCTGTCAACTGCAGCAGTCTCTCAGAGAGATCACCTATACCTTGGTCTAGCCGCGGTGCTTCAGAAACGCTTCAGAATACCTACATCGCTTAGGACGCAGGAGCTGTTTGAGCTCCCGTCGGACGAGCTTCTCACAATCCGTAATCCCCTTGAGACTTGGAGCGCTCTGCTCCGAGTTGAACGGATCACTCTTCAAAGGAAGATAAGAATGTCCGAAATGAATCTCTGCCGCCGCAACCTCCTCAAGGCTGGCGCCGCTGCCGCCGCCGGCATTATGGCGAGCGCTGCCGCCAACGCAGGCATTCCCGCTGCCAAGGTTGAGAAGTATGACGAAGAGTACGATGTCGTCATCATCGGCTCCGGCTTTGCCGGTATGGCCTGCGCCCTCAAGGCTGGCCGCGCCGGCAAAAAGGTTCTGATGCTCGAAAAAATGCCGGTCGTCGGCGGCAACTCCGCCATCTGCGGCGGCAACGTTGCCTGCCCGGTCAACCCCGTGCAGAAGGCTCAGGGCATCAAGGACAGCCGCGAACTCTTCATCGCTGACTGCCTGAAAGACGGTCTCGGCCTCAACCACGTTGAACTGCTCTCGAAGATCGTTGACCGCTGCAACGACACGATCAAGTTTGTCGAGGACTGCGGCGCCGAATTCGTGCCCAACCACATGCTCTTCGAAGGCGGCCACTCCGTTCCGCGTTCCTATGAAATTAAGGCCGGCACCGGCTCTGGCTACATCCACCCGATGTACGACCAGATCAAGAAGCTCAGCAACGTCACGGTGAAGACCCGTGCCAAGTTCGACGACTTCATCCTGGACGGCGATGCTGTTGTGGGCGTCACCTACCGCGAAGGCTATCGCTTCAATGCCAAGCTCCAAAGCGATGACCTCGAAAACAAGACCGGCAAGACCAAGACTGTCCGCGCCAAGCTCGGCGTCATGCTTGCCGCCGGCGGTTTCTCCCGCGACATTTGGTTCCGTCAGATTCAGGACCCGCGCGTTGTTCCGACCACGGACTCCACGAACCAGCTCGGCGCCACGGCCGGCGTGCTCGTCAAGTCTCTCGGCATCGGTGCTGCTCCGGTCCAGCTCTGCTGGCTGCAGTTCCTCCCCTACACCAACCCGCGTGAAAAGGGCTTTGGCGTTTCCGTGAACTTCACCAACCACGCCTGCATGGACTTCGGCATCGTTGTTGACCGCAAGACCGGCAAGCGCTTCATGGATGAACACGCTGGCCGCAAGATCAAGTCCGACGCGCTCTTCAACGTCATCGGCAAGGATGAAAATTATCCGATCGCCATTGCCAGCGAAGAGATCGTCAAGGCTATTAATCCTTCCTTCGTGAAGCTGCCGATCGAAATGGGCACGGTCAAGAAGTTCAATACGCTCGAAGAACTTGCCGACTACTTCAAGATCAACAAGGCTCCGTTCCTCGAACAGGTTGAACGCTTCAACGGCTTCGTCGCCAAGCAGGAAGACCCGGAATTCCACCGTATCCTGAAGTTCCAGAACGGCCTCAACCTGGCCAAGGGTCCGTACTACGGCATTGAAGTCGCTCCGAAGATCCATCACACGATGGGCGGCGTCATGATCAACCCGGATTCGCAGGTGATCTCCGCCACGACCCATGCCCCGATCAAGGGCCTCTACGCCGGCGGCGAAATCACGGGCGGCGTGCATGGCGCTTCGCGTCTGGGCACGGTTGCCGTGATCGATGCGCTCACGTTCGGCATGATCGCCGGCGAACACTTCGCTGCGATGTAATGCCTGCCTGAATATTCAGGCTTAAAAGAAAACCCGCCTGTCCAGACCAAGCGCTCCGCGCGCTTCCTGTCAGGCGGGTCATTCGGTAAACAAAGAATAGTTAACCCTCTAACGCTGTGTTGAACTATTCGTTTCCCGCTCCAAACCTCAGACTTTCGCCCATTCCAATCGTTAAGGTTTTTCTTAGCACTTCATTCCGGCGAAACCTATTTCTTAAAGCAAAGCACCGCCGACCCCCAAGATTAGGCAGCGCCTCTGCTTCTTAACTCCCTTTTGGAAGACCCCGCCATGAACCGCACGCTTACCGCGCTCTGCTTGGCCGCTGCGCTGGCCTTTGCAGGCACCGCTTCAGCCGGCGAGAAACTCGCCGAACAGCATATCGCCAAGGGCCTGCAGTGCCAGACCTGCCACGGTCCCGATATGAAGAACCCGCAGATGCCTGAAATGGCTACCTGCACGGGCTGCCACAATGTTGATCAGCTGGTTGAAAAAACGAAGAATGTGAAGCCCGTCAATCCTCACGTCTCTCCGCATTACGGCAAAACGCTCGAGTGCACGAACTGCCACTTGATGCATCAGGAAAGCGAAAACTACTGCAATCAGTGCCACGAATTCAATTTCAAAGTGCCTTAATTGAGGCTTGAGTCTTCAGTGAGCGGCGCCTCGGAGCCGCCGGCTGCAGCGAAAACTTCTCCTTCTTTTCAAGCCGTTTGAACATCGAATGTTCGAACGGCTTTTTTTCGTTTTCCTCTAGCGTTCACTTGATGCGCGTGACATCACAGCCACCACACTCTTGCCCAAGGCGAAAGCAGTGCCTCCACCTCTCGAGCGCTGCCTGCTGCCGCAACTAAGGATCGCCCCTCAGCATCCTTTGGCGCATTCTTCAGCAAATCCTCCGCCCAAGATTCTTGGGTACAAGCCTGCCAAAGAATGACAGGGCGTCCGATGGTAAGCGCAGCCTGAACTTCAATCAGCGTGCTCGCCCCCGGCCGCGCAGCCATAACCAGCGTTCCAGTGCCTAAAGCCGCCACCAAACGATTTCTGCGCTTCAGTGAACGCGCACGGGCTTCAGGATCAAAGCGCCGGCCTTCTGCCTGCGGACATTCCGAAAGAATCAGACCAGACTCAGCAATTTCATCGGCTAAACGCGCATTTTCCGGCGGCCATGGAAAAGACAGCGGAGTTCCCAAAACGGCAATTGTTCTGCCGGCTCGTTTCTCAGGCGTCCAAGCGGAAAGAGCCCCGCGATGCGCCGCGGCATCAATGCCTCGGGCTAACCCAGAAACGATAACGGCGCCGCGGGCCGCCAGATCAGCTGCGACGAGTTCGGCAGCCTCGCACCGATCGGAAGATGCATCACGCGAACCCACAATTGACACTCGAAGCTGCCGCTCTGCAAGCGAAAGATCACCGCGGGCGCAGAGTACTTTTGGAGGATCAGCCAGGTCTTCAAGCACCGAAGGATAATCTTCACTGCCAAAGCGCAGCGCACGAGCGCCGTCAGGAAATGTCGCCGACAGCTCCGCCTTCAGCTCCGAAACACTTTCCACTTGACCGAAAGCTGACTCAAGGGCCAAAAGGGCCTTGAAGGTTTCTGGAGAAAGTTTCGACATGGTGATCAGCCTCTATCAATTCTGGACAATCCGTGTTAATCAGCTCGGCGGTCAAGCCGGCTGCATATTTTCACATGCCGCGCCAACACTCACAATGGAGTGAGACTGTTACACACAGAAGATGGATGGATCCATCCTCTTATTCATTATTCGCAAAAAATCACAAGAAAAGACATGCCGTCGATCACTCTAATGGAGTAGGAACTAACACCATACACGGTGCAGCATAGACATAAACGAATCCATTAGGCTTATAGAAAGGATGCATGGATTTTGTAGTGCACACAACTCGTTAACCGGAATATCACGGTTTTGAGGCGTCAGTTCTTGTTTGTAAAGTTGAGCTTATTTTTGCCCTTAATGAGGTACTCCTAAACGAAAAGACTATCTTAGATTATTGGGCCTGGGTTAAGATCAGCGCTTGAATCACGGGTGTCCTCACCCGGGTTTGAGTCTATGGGCGTCCTCGGAATGGCGAGCAAACGCCCAGCAAACACAAAAAAAGGAAATATCCAACATGAAGAAGATTCTCGTTGCTGCCGCTGTGATGGCCTGCTTCGGCACGGCCGGCGCCGCTGAAGACATCACCGTTGACGTTGCCGTGATCGGTGCGGGTGGTGCAGGCTTGTCCGCCGCCGTTCAGGCTCACGAACTCGGCGCCAACGTCGTCGTAGTGGAAAAGATGGCCATGGTCGGCGGCAATACGGTCCGTGCCGCGGGCGGTCTGAATGCTGTTGGCACTGCTCTGCAGCAGGCCAAGGGCACGAAAGACTCCGTCGAAATCATGTTCTATGACACGATGAAGGGCGGTCATTGGCTCAATGATCCGGCGCTCGTTCGCACCCTCGTCACGAAATCGGCCTCTTCCGTTTACTGGCTGCTTGCTCACGGCGGCGATCTCCGCGACGTTGGTCTGATGGCCGGCGCCTCTCAGCCCCGTACGCATCGTCCGACCGGCGGTGCGCTCGTCGGCCCGGAAGTTGTCCGCACGCTCTACACGGCTGCTAAGAACCTCAAGATCGACGTGCGTACCAACACGCATGCCGAACAGATCCTGACCGACAAGAGCGGCCGTGTGGTCGGCCTGAAGGTCAAAGGCAAGGACGGCACGTACACCATTCACTCCAAGGCTCTGGTTGACGCGGCCGGCGGCTTCGGCGCTAACAACGAAATGGTAGCCAAGTATGTGCCTCGTCTGAAGGGCTTTGCTACGACGAACCATCCGGGCGCCACCGGCGACGGTCTGCTTCTGGCTGAAAAGATCGGCGCTCAGCTGATTCAGATGGATCAGATTCAGACGCACCCGACCGTTGTTCCGAACGTCGGCGAAATGATCACCGAAGCCGTCCGCGGCAACGGCGCTGTCTTGATCAACAAGGAAGGCAAGCGCTTCTTCAACGAGCTTGAAACCCGCGACAAGGTTTCCGCCGCCATCTTGAAGCAGAAGGACGGCGTTGCTTACCTGTTCTTCGACAGCGATATGCAGAAGTCCCTGAAGGCCACGAACAACTACATCAAGCAGAAGTACTGCCTCAACGGCGCTACGCTCGATGAAGTCGCCGGCAAGATGGGCGTTCCTGCCGACACGCTGAAGGCCACGATGGATGCGTGGAAGGCCGGCAAGGCCGCCAATAAGGACGCTTTCGGCCGTGCCGATATGCCGCGCGACCTCGACAAGGGCCCGTTCTACGCCATTCTGGTCACCCCGGCTGTTCACCACACGATGGGCGGCATCAAGATCGACCCGCTCACCCAGGTCTACAACACGAAGGGTCAGGTTATCCCGGGCTTCTTCGCTGCGGGTGAAGTCACTGGCGGCGTCCACGGCGGCAACCGTCTCGGCGGCAATGCTCAGGCTGACATCGTCACGTTCGGCCGCATCGCCGGCGAACAGGCCTACATCTTCGCCAAGCAGCTTGACGCTGCTCAGGCCAAGAAGTAATCCTTCCGGCTCATTCGTCTGAAGTGCTGGAGCGCTTCGTTCTGTCTCGGCAGAAGCGAAGCGCCTCTCAGGGGAAAGGTGAAGTCCGAAATGCACGGTTCGAACAACATTGATTCCCAGAGGACGCAGCGATTCCGTTAAGGACAGCAACTTCGCACCAACTATTCAGACTGAACTCGAAAGACTCTTAAAGACCGCCGATCTGCATCAGATCGGCGGTCTTTTTGTATCTCTTACCGCTCTCCTACATCACATCATGGCTGAGATAGACTGTCGGGCACTTCACCATCGTCTCTTATCGTTCTAAGGACAATTTCGTCATGCAGGATCTGCTGCTGGTCGGCCCAGCACTCCAGCCGTCCGATTTTCTGGATCTGTGTCGAGCTGCCAAACCTGAATCGGTACTTTTTCATCCAGAGACGACGGCACTGCGGATAAAAGCTATTAACGCCGCAGCAGCCGATCAGCTTGAAGCGCAGGCTCAGGGAAAAGCTGTCGACTGTCTGCGGCTTCCCGCAGAGCTCTCTATCCAAAATGTCCGACTCATCGCACTTGATATGGACAGCACACTCATTGCGAACGAATGTATTGACGACATGGCCGCTATTGCCGGCTGCGGACCGGAGATGGCCCGCCTGACGAGAGAGGCTATGGAAGGTCTTTGGCCGTTCTCCAAAAATCTCGTTGAACGCGTGCGCCTTCTCAAAGGCGCCGACGCCGGAATCGCACTTCAAGCTTCAGAAAACATCCGTTTTTCGCCTGGTGCTCAGCGACTGATGCGCTTCATGCAGGCTCACCGCGTTGATCGCTGGATCATCTCCGGGGGCTTTTCTCAAATCGCTCGGCCTGCGGCTGCCAAATTAGGTATGACAGGCGTCATCTGCAACGAGCTTGTTATCGAAGACGGATGCCTCACCGGGGAAGTTGTCGGACCTGCAGGCGGACGCATTCTGGACGCAGACGGCAAACGACGCGCACTAGAAGTTTTGTCGAGCGCCGCAAAAGCCGAACTCTGCGAAACGATTGCCGTCGGAGACGGGGCAAACGATGCGCAGATGATCCGTGCTGCCAGCAACGGCTTTGCCTATCATGCCACGCAAGCAGCCGCACAGGCCGCCCGGCTGCGCATTAACCATGCGGAACTAGACGCCATTGCGGCTTGTTATTCAGAGTATTGGACAGACGCACAGGTGCTGATCTAAAGAGTCCGATCGCAGAGGCGGCGAGGGTTTGATCCAGTCAGGACGCCGCTTTGCCGCACTCATTGGAGTTCCGCGGGGTGCCGGCGGTGCTCACCGCTTTTCTCCTCTGGAATCCATTCATGGGATTCCTGCGGCTTTCTTGTGAGCTCGCCAGAGGCGAGCAAACACTTTAAAGCGCTGCACTCATCTTGATGTGCGGGATACCGCACTCCTCAAAAACATCTCCCTCAGCCTTGAAGCCAAGCGCTTCGTAGAACGTGCGGGCATGCGTCTGCGCATTCAGCCGGACCGTCTGCAGCCCCTCCTTCTTCGCATAATTGAGCACCGCTTCCATCAGCACACGGCCGACACCGCGCCCGCGAAAAGGTTTAAGCACAGCCAAACGTCCGATTTTGCCGTCTGGCGTCATACGTGCACAGCCGAGCGTCATATGATGTTCGTCCCATGCAACGAAGTGAGTACTCACAGGATCGAGATCATCAATCTCTTCGGCTTTCGGCACGCCTTGCTCAGCAACAAACACCATGAGCCGAATACGTTCGCAAGGATGCTGCAGTGTTTTCCAATCACCGGTTTCGATATGAATCTGCATATTGACTTTCCTAACAAGATTCAGGCCTTGCCAGCATACACTGACAAGGCCTGTTGACTGACTCAAGCTGCTATTTTAAGGCTGCGTGAAATCTTTCCCCGCAACTTTCGCTTTGGCAAGATCACCCGCCAGTGCAAAGGTGAGTTTGGAGACATCACAGAAGCGGCGAAGCGCCTTATTGACGTCTTCAACGGTCAGCGCCTCAATGGCGGCTTCGGTTTCCTTGGAGAACTGCCACGTACGGCCCGTTTCCAAATTGTTCACCCAATTGGAAGCCACCATACCGTCCTGCGCGCGATTCACCGCACGCGAGCCGATGATGCCGCGCTTGGCTTCGGCAAGCTCAGCTTCCGTAATGCCGTCACGGTAGGCACGAGCGAGCTCATCCTTGAGGCTCTTTTCGGCTTGAGCGAGATTCTGCGGCGCAACGATGGCGCCTACAGACCACTTAGCACGGTTGCCAAAGGACGGCAGCGTGATGTTTGAACCCGAGCCGTAAGAAAGACCTTCCTTCTGCCGCAGACGATTGACGATGCGGTTAGACAATCCATCCGAACCGCCGATGATCCAGTCAGCCGTGATCAAGGCCGGCATATCAGCATCGGAAAGATTGGCCGGCAAGTCCACGCGGGCAAAAAGCATCGCGTTTTCTTTGTCAGGCGTATCAATCACGAAACGAGCTGGCTCCACCGGCCGATATTCCGCAACAATGCGCTCGAACGGAATCTTGGCAGCCTTTTGGTCAATCACGTCGGCTTTGAGTTCGGCGGTCACTTCCGCCGCATCGAAGTCGCCCACCACGGCGATGTAACCGAGACCGAGACCAAAGACATCGTTGTAGTAGCGCTTTACGTCGGCGAGCGTCACCTTTTCGAGGTCAGCGATCAGTTCCGCGGATGTTTCCGAATAACGGGCGTCTCCCTGAGGATAGGTATTGAAGTGCTTCGTAATGGCATCGCGGCCGAGCGTTGCCGGTTCATCTGAGCGAGCCTTGAGACCAGCAATCGTCTGGCTCTTGAGTGTTTCAAATTCCTTTTCCGGATAGCTCGACTGCGTAAAGAGCTCACCGACGAGCTTGAGCGCTGCAGCGAGATGCTCGCGATCCGTAGTGAAACTGAAGGGGGATCCGTCCATCTTATTGGCCGTGAATGCATCTTCAATCTGATCACGGGTCATCGTCTTCGTACCGCGCATGAGCATCGCCCCCGACAGCATCGGGATGGCGCTGCGGGCAAGCTCCTTATTGTTGCCCACATTGAAGCGCATCTTGACAACCACCGTGTTGCCGCGCGTCTGTTTGGGAAGCAGCGCCGTCTTAACGCCGCCCACCTCGATAATCTGCGTGCGCTTGTCGATGTTGTCCTGAGAAGAATCGAACGCTTCAACCTCAGCACCCGTTTCCTTAAAGGTAAAGCGTGAAATCAGTTCTTCAGCCGAAGGCGCCTGGGCAATTTCAGCGCGCTTTGGATGATCATCCGGCACAAAGAGCCCGACGACACGGTTGTCGCGAACAAAGTACTTCGCGGCGGCGGCATCGATCTGCGCAGGGGTAACGTTCTTCACCTGCTCGCGATCCACAAAGAAAAGGCGCCAGTCACCGAGTGCGATGTAGTCGGAGAGTTCAACGCCGAATTCCTCGGGGTCTGAGAGCGTGCGCTCAAACATCATCTCCTGATCGGCTTTCTGACGGTTAAGCTCCTCCTCTGTCACGCTGGAACGGGCAAAGGCATTCTCAATTTCCTCGATGAGCTTTTTCTTGACGGGTTCGATCGGGTCGCCCTTCTTTACCATGGCGCCGAACATCACAAAGCCGGGCTTAGCGGCGGCAACCGGCCAGCCGAAGACCTGAGAAGCCATTCCAGTATCCACCAGTGCCTTATAAAGACGACCGGTCGGAGCATCCGCAAGAATGTCCGCCGCCATCGCTGTGGCTTCATAATCGTCAGCCAAAGCCGACGGAATGCGGTAGCCCACTGCGACGAGCTGCTGCTCGCCCTTGCGGCGAATGAAGAACTCGCGCTCTCCGTCCGCTGTAGGTTCTACGGTCCATTCTTTAGGCAGCACGCGAGTGGGCTTAGGAATGACGCCGAAGGCTTCATTCACCCAGGCCAGAACCTGATCGCGATCGAACTTGCCCGAAATGGTCAGCACCGCATTGTCGGGCTGATAGTAGAGATGATAGAAAGCCTGCAGATTTTTAATTTCGACATTCTCAATATCGCTTCGAGCACCGATCGTCGAACGGCCGTAGCTCTGCCAATCGAACATCACGCTCTGCATGCGCTTCATCATCACTGAAATGGGCTTGTTCTCTCCCATTTCATACTCGTTGCGCACCACCGTCATTTCGGTGTCGAGATCCTTCTGCGCAATAAAGGAATTGACCATAGCATCGGCCTGCCAGCCGATCGCCCACTTCATGTTGTCATCGGTTGCATTGAAACTCACGAAATAGTTCGTACGGTCAAGCCAAGTCGAACCGTTCATGCGAAAACCCCGGCGAGTGAATTCCGCCGTTGGATGGGGATAATTCTTCGAACCCTTGAACATCAGGTGCTCAAGCAGATGCGCCATACCCGTCTCACCGTAGTTTTCCTGGCGAGATCCCACAAGGTAGGTCATGTTGACCGTAGCCGTCGGTTTGCTGGCATCCGGATAAAGCACAACCTTGAGGCCATTGGCCAAACGGTACTCCGTGATGCCCTCCACCGTCACATAGGGCGTCGGCAGTTCGTTCATATTTTTATTCTCCTCGCCGGCCATAGCGGAGCCTCCGCCGACCGCAGCCGCCGCAACTGCAGCAGCAAACAAGACGTTATTGATCCAATGCATTGAGCGTTTCCTCACTGAAGAGCGGGATACACCGGCTTAGCTTCAAGCACGTGCATCACCCGCCGCTTGGCAGCTGCCGGCATCAACCAAGAATTGAACCTCGGGCGCCGGCATCTGAAACCCAAACCGATCGCAAGACCGGAATGCAGGTACCTTATCAGCGGGTCTGCAAATAAGACCCGTCAATGCGTTCCGAGATGTTACCGCCAGAGAAGAAAATTCGCCGTCTATCCGTCCTCTGCGGCAACGGAAAGAATCCAATAGATGACTCATGCTGCATCAAATTGAAATCTTCAAATCTATGCCTGAGAACACGTATTCCCAGAGACTCCGTTATCCTTCTCACCCGCACGAAATTCAATCGTTCAGTCTCCTGAGCTTTCTCGCTCTGAAGACCTGAAATCTCGTCACAAGAATTATGAAATTCCTCTTCGACATTTTCCCTGTCATCCTCTTTTTCGCCGCCTTCAAAGGCGCGGAATACTTCCCCGACGGAGCGCTCTCGCTCGCTTCGAGCTTTATGGGCGACGGCGTGACAGCAACGACTGCGCCAGTTTTCATTGCGACCGTAACGGCTATTCTCGCAACAATTCTGCAGGTGGGCTGGCTCAAGCTCAAAGGCGCCAAAGTCGAGCCCATGCTCTGGATCAGCCTCGCTGTCATCGTGGTTTTCGGCGGCCTTACGCTGTGGCTTAAAAATGAAATGTTCATCAAATGGAAACCGACGATCCTCTACTGGATCTTCGCTGCGGTGCTCGGATACGGGGCCTACTCCGGACGCAGCTTTATCCGCATGCTGATGAAAGACGCCGTCGAAATGCCCGATGCCGCCTGGATGAAGCTTCAGTGGATGTGGATTGTCTTCTTCATCGTCGTGGGTATCCTGAACCTCGTGGTGGCGTACCTCTGCTCGACCGATGTATGGGTAAACTTTAAGCTTTTCGGCCTGATCAGCTTGACATTGATATTTACAATTGCCGCTGCCGTGTGGATGACAAAACAAGCACCCGGTCGGCAGAATTAATCGCAATTCCATTTCGCACAATCGCGCGTATACCGCGGCATGTACACGGTTGGAAGGGCTTCGCGCTCTTGCGGCCGTGCACTCTTAAAGAGACACAAAAATCATGGATAAAAAAGCTATTGCGCTCGGCGCAGCCCTTTTGATTGCGGCCGGCGCCGCCAACGCAGAACTGAAGGCCTTTAAGGTCAACGGGGAAACGGTGTCCGTCGCTGAACAAAAGGCGGTCTACGACCGCGCTGTCGCACAGGGTCAGCCTGCTGGCCCGGAGCTTGAAAGCCAGGTGAAAAACCTGCTGATTCAGCAGACTGCACTGCTGCAGGAAGCCAAGAAGGCCAAGATTCAGCAGAATGCCGACGTGCAGCGCGCGATCGACAACGCCCGCAATCAGATCCTCATTCAGGGCCTTGCTCAGGATTGGGCCAAGAAGAACCCGGTAAGCGATGCTGATCTTCAGAAAGCTTACGAAGCCGATAAGGCCTCATATGGCGACACGGAATATCAGGTCCGCCATATTCTCGTGAAGACCGAAGATCAGGCCAAGAACCTGATTTCCCGTCTCGCCAAGGGCGCTGATTTTGGCAAACTCGCTCAGGAATTCTCCGAGGATACAGCCAACAAGGCTCAGGGCGGCCTCCTGGGCTGGGTTGTTCCGCGTTCCTTTGTGCCGGCCTTCGGCGCTGCGTTCTCTGCACTGAAGCCGGGCGAAGTCGCACAGGCTCCGGTTCGCACCCAGTTCGGCTTCCATGTCGTCAAGCTTGAAGCCAAGCGCAAGGCTGAACTTTATCCGTCCTTTGACAGCCAGAAGGCCGTGATTCACAACGCACTTGCCAACCAGAAGGTTCAGCAGCACTTTCAGGAACTGATTAAGCGCGCTGTCGTCAAGTAAGCCGTTCGGCCCGTGAAGTTCCACACTTAAAGGACTTCAGCCGTCTCACAAAACGCCTGTCGATATTCTTTCGTCGACAGGCGTTTTCATTGGCGCACAGCCTGCGAGACGTGCACAATGGCAAACATCTATCCGCTTCCTTCATCTTGAACGGATGCATTCCTTTTCCAAGGATCATAGAAATGCACTTTCAACATGCGACCGACGCCTTCACTCTGAAAAACGGCGTCAAAATTCCATGCATCGGCTTTGGCACCTGGCAGTCTGCCGACGGTCCCACTGCAGAAAATGCCGTGCGTGAAGCCATTGAAGCCGGCTACCGTCATATTGACACCGCCGCGATCTACCGCAACGAGCGCAGCGTCGGCCGCGGGATCAAGGATTCCGGCATCAAGCGTGAAGACATTTTCGTGACCAGCAAGGTCTGGAATACTTGCCGCGGTTACCAGACAACGCTCGAAGCTTTCGAAAAAACGCTTTCTGATCTTCAGCTCGACTACCTTGACCTCTACCTCATCCATTGGCCGGCTTCGCCTTCGCGCTTTGCAAACTGGACGGAACTCAACCTTGAAACCTGGCGTGCTCTCACTGAGCTCTATAAGGCTGGACGCATCCGTGCTATCGGCGTCTCCAATTTCCGCCCGGCGCACCTTGAGCCGCTGATGCAGACTGAAGTGCAGCCCATGGTGAATCAAATTGAATATCACCCGGGCTACCTGCAGCGCGAAATCGTCGATTACTGCCGTGCTCACGAAATTCTGGTCGAAGCCTGGAGTCCGCTCGGCTGCGGACGCGTGCTTACGGATCCTCGGCTGGTTGCCTTGGCCGAACGCCTCGGCATCACCACCGCGCAGCTTGCACTTCGCTTCTGCCTTGAAACCGGTACCTTACCGTTGCCCAAGTCCGTTACTCCCGAACGCATTCGCGCAAATCTCAACGTTTTCAGCTTTGCTCTGCCTGCGGACGTCATTGCCGAAATCCAGGCATTCCCGGAATTCGGCTTTTCCGGGCAAGATCCGGACAAAGTCACATTCTGATGGATCTTCAAAAAAGGATGGCTTGCGAGCCAAACGCTCTTAAATAAGAAAGCCGCATATGCCAACACCTTGGCCAAGCCAGTCAGCGACAAGTCATGCCGATGCCTGATGCACCGGCATGACTTGCTTTTAAGCTTTAATCCGCAGCGATAGGTCTGCAACTTATTCTTTCGACCGTCTTGTTCAAAGGAACTGTCTGCGCTAGATTACGCGAACCAGAGCGTTAACCTTTTTAGGAATAACGACTTCCTTCACTGATTCAGGCGAAAAGACGCTTCATGCTCAAGGCCCAAATTCGCAAGCGTTTAGGAGAGCTCAGCCTTTCCATTGACCTTTCTGTTGCGAAAGGCATTACAGTGCTGCGCGGCGAATCCGGCTCGGGCAAAACGACTATTGCCAATTTGCTCTCCGGGGCGCTCAAACCCGACGAAGGAGAGATTGAATTAGAGGGCCGCTCTGTCTTCAGCACTGTGCGCGGCATCAACCTTGCGCCGGAAGCCCGCGGCATCGGATTCGTTTTTCAAACGGCCCGTCTTCTGCCGCACCTCTCTGTCGAAGAAAATATTCGTTTTCCTCAGACGGCCGGCAAGCGCAGACCGCGAGTTGATTTCGCAGAAGTGGTGGAGATCCTTGGCCTTGAACGGCTTCTCCATCGTCATCCTGGCAGCCTTTCCGGCGGTGAGGGACAGCGCGTTGCACTGGCTCGCGCACTGATGGGAACTGAATCGCTTCTCATACTTGATGAGCCGCTTTCGAGCCTTGATCCTGAGCGCCGCAGTCTGCTGATGGGCTTCATCGAACGTGCCGCACAAACGCTCGATGTTCCGATTCTTTATATCACCCATTCTGAAGAGGAGATGCGGCGGCTCGCCCGACGCGCATTTCTTCTTCAATCTGGCCGTTTGCGAGAAATGGATCTCCGCACGGCCGCTTCCCATAATTAGAGGAGTTCACAGACAATGAAGATGTTCACATCTACATTGATCACTGCCGCTGCCGCCCTGACCCTTGCCGGCGCAGCACAGGCCCAGGTCACCGTCACGACGGGCGGCGGCTATATCAAAATGGTTGAGGCACTGACCGCCCAATATGAAAAGGACACCGGCGCAAAAGTTGAAAAAGCTTTCGGCGGCAACATCGGTCAGATGCTCGCTCAGGTTGAAAGCGGCAGTCCGGTTACAGTCGTTATTTCGGATGCTACGAGTCTCAAAAAATTCACAAAAGCACTGAATGCTGATGCCGGCGTCCGTTTGGGCGATACGCCGCTGATCCTCATTTGGCGCAAAGGCCTGACGCTCGCATCGCCCGAAGATCTGACCAACGATGCTGTTAAACGCGTGGCAATGCCCGACCCGAAGGCCGCAGTCTACGGACGCGCAGCCAAGGAATACCTCGATGGTTCCGGACTTGCAGAAAAAATCGCTGGGAAGCTCAATGTGGTTTCAATGGTGCCTCAGGTGATGTCATATGTCTCCCGCGCAGAGATGGATGCGGGCTTTGTCAATCTCCTCGCAGCTCGTCAAGGCAAAGACAAGATCGGCGGCTTTGTCGCTGTGAAAGAAGGTTATGAACCTATTCGCATGACTGCTCAGCCGGTAAAAGGCGCAGCGGGCGAAGCCGATGACGTCAAAGCGTTTTTAACCTGGCTGGGGAGCCCCAAAGCCGACGCGGTGCTCGAGAAGTTTGGTGTTTCTCGTTAATCCCTTCGTCAGGTTTAATGCCTCCTTGAGAGGGAGACCGGAATAGTGACAGAAAGCTGGCTCTCGGCACTGAAGTCGCCGGAACTTATTTTTGCCGTCATGCTCACGGCGAAGACCTGCCTGGTGGCGGGAGCCGGATTTCTCGTGCTTGCACCCCCGCTCGCTTGGCTCTTCGCCCGACGAGAAGGCGTTGGCGTGCGGGCACTGAGCTTTTTCGTTACCTTGCCGCTTGTCTTTCCGCCTGTCGCATTAGGCTACCTTCTGCTGCTACTCATCGGACGGAGCGGCCCGTTGGGCGGCATGCTCGATGCGGTCGGCATTTCAATCGTCTTCACGCCTTGGGCGGTCTATCTGGCTGCCTTCATCGCGGGACTGCCGCTCGTCATTCGCCCAATTCAGGGAGCGCTTGCAAGCGAACAGCTCAAAGCGCTTGAATTTGCTGCGCGCGTGCACGGCGCACCGCCGCTCACCGTCTACCGCAAAGTTACTCTGCCGCTTGTACGCGGCCAGATTCTCTCCGGGCTGCTGCTCGGCATTTCTCGCGCAAGCGGCGAAGTGGGCATCACGATGATGGTAGGCGGGAACATTTCCGACCGCACCAATACACTCTCGCTTGAGATATGGAATGCGGTTTCACGGGCAGACTTTGATGTTGCGACCACGCTCTGCCTGCTGCTTTCAGCCTTCACGCTTTTAATTTTTATCGTGCTCGACCGTCTGCAGCGCCGCGCCGGCGCACTTTAAAGCGGTCCTAGGGCCTTTCAGCAGCGTCCGCGAAAGCTTTGTTTCGCGGATGCTGAAATGTAAACGACTGATTTTAATCACCGGCCCCCAAAGCCTTAAGCGACTCCAGCACGGATTCCTTCGTCAGCTTCTCCGCTTTGGCCAGCTGATCGGCGGACAGTTCGTGGCGCAGCACGCGGGCATCTGCCGCTGCATTGCGGTCTGGAGCATAGTTTTTTTGAGCCTGTGAAGCAGCGCGCATCAGTACATACGCGGCTACCGGATCCTTATCCACGCCGTCCCCCGTCATCAGAAGCTGAGCCAATGCACGCTGAGCACCGGGGAAGCCTCCGTTGGCTCCGCGCCAGTACCACTTAGCCGCTTCCTTGAAGTCAACCTCCTGGCCGTTGCCCTGAGCAAAATAATCTCCAATGTTGCGCATGGCTTCCGAACTGCCGTGCTTGGCGGCCACGCGGTCCCAAATCAGCGCCTGACGCGGATCGAGTTTGACGCCGAGACCGGCACGATAGGCCGAGGCAAGCGCAAGCTGGCAGTCAACATCTCCGAGATAGGCGCCTTTTTCCCACCAGGCGGTAGCGCTGAGCGGCTGACGGTGCGTACCAAGCCCCTGATTGAGCATGTCACCCAAGTAGTACATCGCCCTGGGGTTGTCTTTTGCTGCTTCCTTTTGGAAAAGCTTCGTCGCCTCAGCGTATCTCTGCGCTTCAAGAAGCTTGACGCCGTCTTCAATGGGGCCGGCAGCAGCCAGCGCAGAAACCATTAAAAGCGAAGAACAAAGTGCGGCGCTCAAAGCGGCACGGGCGAAATTCTGGGTCATCAAGATGCTCCTTAATACGATCGGCGGCACGCTTGCCAATTCAGGCCATATGCCGCTCATTTTCTTCTGCACGCCAATCTAGCAAGTCAACCTTAAGCGGATCTGCTCTCGGAAGACCTTCCGTCGGCAAGCAGCACCGGCTCATGACCGCGCGGTACAGTCGGCATCTTTTCATCTGTCACAGGCAAACGCTCGATGAGTTCAGCAACAGGCCGATCAATCATCGGATCACGCAGGAACTCGCGGTACCATGCGAAAAGCGGGCCCTCCGGTTTATTGACATTCGGCTGGGCCGGCTGAACCAGACCATTGCAGGGATCAATCAGCAGCACGGCAAAGGCATCGGCCAGCGTTTTTTTCTCCGGATCGCACAAAAGCGCCCAACCGGTTTCCCGCCGCTTTTCGTCGAGCACCACCGGGGCGCAGTAGCCTTTTTCGGAGAGTTTCACAAGGATGCGCTCGATCCCCTGAGGATAGCTATCCACTGCACGAGAAAGCGCCAGCTCAGACACACAGGGAGATCCCGACGCTCGAGCGCTCGTGAGTTCGCGAAGCAGCGCAAGCCCTGTGAGGAAATCGTTTCCGAGCTTATATGAATCAGCGAATCGTCCGGAAGTGAGCTGCGGAAGCGTCGCGGTAATCGCAGCTCCGGCGAAAACAAGCATCCAGGCAATATAAAACCAGAGCAAAAATACCGGAAAGGCCACAAAGGCGCCGTAGATAGAAGAGAGCGTCCCTGCGGTGATGTAATACTCGAAAGCCTCGCGGAATACCTGCCCGGCCAAAGCGACAGCAGCACCGCCCGTCAGCGCATGCGTGAACGGCACACGGCAGTTGGGAACTAGTTTGAAGAGAATGGCATAGCCAATGGTCTGCAGGATGATCTGAATAAGTGCGAAAAGCCAGCCCGGCAGCCCCCCAGTCCCTGCAGCCCCTGCGGCGATGCGGATGGCTTGCGTTGAAAGCGTGATTGAGAGCGCAATGGCAATGGGCCCAAGCGTGAGAAGTGCCCAGTAAATCATCGCCCGCTGAGCCCACGAACGCATACGGCGAACGCGAAAGATGCGGTTCACCGTCACGAAGAACTTGTCAATCATCAGGAGCGCGGTGAGTGCCAAACCAGCCAGACCAAAAGCACCTAGGCCGGAAGCATGGTCACTGAAGACCTTCAAGTACTTCATGATCACTTCGCTGTAGGAGAGCGGCAGCACTGACATTACCGCTTCCTCGAGCGCTGCCCGCGTCTCAGAAAAACTCGGGAACGCTGCAAAAGCAGCAAGCGAGACAGCCAAGAGCGGAACAAGCGAAAGGAGCGTCGTCAATGTCATTGACGAAGCTACTTCTTGAAGCTGCGCCTCTCGCATACGAGCCACCGCGAACCCGGCCAAGTTTCGAAGTGTATTCAAGAGCTGCCGGCGGCGAAAAGCCGTAAGGAGCGGTGTATTTTCGGGTATTGACATACAGCATTCGCTCAAAGAAAAAGCATTCCATCTATTTTGGTCATTTTAACCGGCAGTCTGATTGTCTCCGACTGCACTGCAAACATTCACGCGCCAAAATAAAACGACCCGAAGGAACCGCAAAAAAGCAGCTCCTTCGAGTCGTTCGGGCCCCTCTGCATCAACCCTAAAAGGGTTAGCTGCAGAGACTTGCCGGAGAGTGTGAAACGCTTACATTGTCAGCTTCACGACACGGTTGGCGTCAATCACCTCGAAGGTGCTGCCATCCTTCACCAGGCCGCGAATATCCGTTAATTCCTCAGGCAGTCCCCAAGCTTCGACCACAGCTTCCTGGGCCACATCGATAACAACGAGTACGTTCCAGTTTTTGGACACGGCATAGAGCTTGCCGTCTTCATAGACCATACCGGTCACATAAAGTTCGCCAAGAGAACGATCCTTCTTAAGCATCTCGGCTGTGGGAACAAACTCGCCTGAAAGCATCCAGTCCTTCATCAGCGCCTTGCTGATGACAAACTGCTTCTTATTCTTGTTGTCAGGCACGGTAGCCATGAAGACATAGCGTCCATCGGTAGCACTCGAATGAATGTAGGAGAACTTCGCACGTTCCGTATCGATTCGAGCTCGGCCAAGACCGCCGACAGCCTCAATGTGGCTGCGCCCGGCAGTGAAGTTGGGCCAGCCCTGAACATCATCGGCCTCCGGATTCTGTCGAACACGCAGAAGCGACTTGTTGGAGCCCATCAGCACATAAGCGTCTTTGTCCAACGCTGTAATACCCACCAAGTCAAGCACATTGGCCGAGAACCAGGGATCCATAGCAGCATGGAACTTGGGTGAGAGGTCGGCGTTGAGGAACCAAAAATCATATTTGGAAGCAACGACGTACTCGCCTCGAATTTTGGCGATGGTATTGAGTTTGGCTGAAATGCCCTGCACTGCGCGGGTCTCTTCAATTTTGAGGCTGCCGTTGAGTACGACAGGGGCATTGGCGGCATTGTGCTCAAACTTAATTCCGAGGCGTTCAGCGTTGGGCGCATAAGCAAAGTCAGGCTCTTTCACATCTCGTTTGCCGAGGAAATTGAAGCCCGAGAACATGCCTTCCCAACTGTCCGAAGACCAAACAATGTACTTCGGATTCCACGAAAAGCGCCAAGGATCTCCCTGCCCCCAGTTTGGCGGAAGACCGGTCGTCCAAGCCGCCTGAAAAGCGTTCGAAGCAAGAATGAAGGAGACAATGCCGAAGGCGATCTGCATAAAGCCAGTCGTCGGACGCCACCGTTTGCCTTTGAGTTCCGCGATGAGTGCATCAAAACGCGGAGCAAGGAAAAGTGCGAGTCCGAAAAGCATCACCACACACCAGAAGACGATTTCCGCCCACATTTGAGTGTGGAGTCCCATGATTTCAAGACCAAAGCCCTGTCCCACATCACGAGCGGCATGGACGCCAAGATGGCGGAAGGATGACCAAAGACCGACGGCAGCCATCACAAGCATGGTCGCCAGATACTTTGGCTTGAAACCATATCGCACCATGAAAAGTGCCACGACGCCGATGAAGGCCATTTGCTCACGTTGTCCCCAGCAGAGCGTGCAGGGGCTGTCACCCATCAGGTAGCCAAGAATGAGGTTGGCAATACCGACCGGGAGAAGAACAATTAATAAGCCTCCCCAGCAGACGATGTCATACCAGGTTTTGGCTTTTTTGATATCGCCGTCGGTGATCGGCTTGGAATAATCAACCATTTGCAGATCTCCGAAGGTTAGAGGTTGAGGACGCCGAGAATGCTCGTCGACACGTGACCGACGTACATGAGTACAACCATGAGCCAGCCGACGATGGTCAGTCTCCAAGCTAATTTTTCATGCTCAGGCTTAAACCAGATCAGCAGCACGGCGATGAGCAGTATTACAAGCTCAACGAATTCCATTTGCTTTCCCTTTGGTAGTTGTTGAGAGCGTTCATAAAGTTGAACGAAGTGCTGGGATTCTGATGGAGTGCTATTGCAGCTGGAAAGGGTTGATTACAATAAGTAACAATATTTTTGCTTATGTGAAATGATCGAAAAAGTCGACATCTAGATAAATATACCTATAAACACATTTGTAAACAATGAATTCAGTAAAAGGCTATACGTATATTCCGTTATCCGCTTCTCCATAAACCCGAACTACTGGTCAGTTAAAAATATTTTTTGGTATGCCGGTATATTTGAAACTTGCGGCGCTGCTGAAAGTGTTTTTTGCTGCTCTGTCGTCATACAAAAAACCTGATCATGGATGGATTGCTCCTTGAGCGCCAAAAGGCGTCGATACGCAACTGCTTCAAAAAGGGCGCCCGTTAAATAAAAAAAGCAGCGTGATATTGCTCACGCTGCTTTATGAAATTGGCGTCCGTAAGGCTTCCCGGATTAGAGACCGGTTAGGAAGCAAGGCGCTTTGGACGCCGGATTATTGCGGTCACGATGGACTGCAGCAGGCCGCTCACGCTTCAAAAGCGCCCTTCACGATCACTTTGCCGTCCTGCATCATGCGGCGCCCCTTCATAAAGACGTCGGCAAGCTCAAGCTCATCACCGAAGATCAGCAGATCGGCGTCCTTGCCCGGCTGTACTCGGCCCTTGGCAGCCAATCCCAGTGCATCGGCAATGGTTGCCGTCATCGGACGGAGCGCTTTGTCAAGACCAATCTTTTCGGCGGTAGAGCGCACCGCTTCCAAGTCGCAGTCAATGGAGCCAACGCCAAAGCCCACCATCTCGCCGGCTTCGTTGAAGCGCGGCATCGAACCCTGACCGTCCGAAGAAAACGTGATGCGGTCGAGCGGAACATCCTTTTCGAGCGCCGCGATAAGCGCGTCCGCAGCGGATCCCATCCAGCAGCCGCCGCCCGTGGTGATATCGATAAAGCCGCCCATTTTGGCAAAGCGGCAGGCTCGCTCAAATACTTGAGGATGACGGGCAACATGCGTCGGACGCATATGCTTGGCCGGGATGCCCTTCGGAATCGCAGCTTCAAGCGGGTCAAAAATCGCATCCCCCCAATCACCGCAATGCACATGCAGAAAGCCTGTTTTGCCGGTAAGCATGCCGGCGACGCGGATTTCTGAAAGGAGCCGCAGCACTTCCTGATCGGTCGGGAAAGACGAGCGATGGTCGCCCATAGCAATCTTGACGCCCAAGCATTCGGGAATGGCAAAGAGATCTCCCTTCACCGATCCGGTGATGGTCGCCGGCGGATAAGCGTAGTTGCTCGTCCACATCCAGCCCGAAGCGCCTTCAACGGTAAGGCCGCGTACCTTGGCGAGCAGATTTTCAATTGAGCGCGACATGCTGTCGGTGCCTGACACGCCCATGAAACTCGTCACACCGCCTTTGACCAAGGATGAGAAATTGAGCTCTGGGCAGCGGCTTGCCCAACCGCCCTCGCCGCCGCCGCCAGTGACGTGAATGTGCTGGTCGATCAGGCCCGGCGTCACGCGCCGGCCCGCTGCATCAACCGTTTCCATCCCGGGGATATTCACATTTTCAAGATGCGGTTCCACGGCGATGATCTTGCCGCCGGCGATAAGAATGTCACGCATGCCGACATGTTCAGGAGCATAGAGATCCGCATTGCGGATGAGCACGGCTTGGGTCATTGGTGAAGTGCCTCTTGTCAAATAAAGTGAAAGCGGGGAATGAAGAAGCGGCAGGCATCCTTCTTGATCGATGAGGACGTACTGCCGCACACGCTTTCTGCGGGGAAACTGATATTTTAGGCCTTGCCGGCGTCAGTCGGCATCCTGCATTCTTTCTATATACGTTGTTTTCGCCCGGCCGCCGCTTAGGCCTTGGGATTCTCCGGCGCTGTGCGGCCATGCAGCCCGTAGGTATTGGCTGAACGCTCGGAAAAGAGCAGATAAAGCGTCACCAGAATCGTAAAGAATGAAATGCCGTAAAAACCAGAAGACATGTTGTATGGAACACCGAGGATGACGGCATTCAGGCCGTCAGAAGCTGGTCCCGCGATCCAGACGCAGACGAGCGCCGTAAAGAGCGTCAATCGGCGGCGTCCGAAAGCCAAAAGGAAAAGCGCCAGCAGAATGGCGAGCGCATTGACCGTCGCCGGAATCAAACTTTTCAAAACGGGACCGACAAAATCAATGGAAACGGCAAGCACATTGGCAGCTTCCCCCGCCTGACGCCCGAGCTCAAAGAGCGACAGTGCCGCCTTAACGGAAAGGATAAGCAGCACAACGCAAAGCAGTCCGCCCAGTCCTGCAGGCCGTCCGGCAGGACGACGAGCCGGCGGCACAACGCGGCCGATCACCCAAAAGAAAAGCGCCAGCAAAACGGGAATCAGCACCATCAGGCCCATACCCATGGAGGAAAGTTGGACGTTGAAAAACTCTGTCATATCAAACGGGGAAAAAAGCAGAAAACATAAAAACGGTCTGATCAGCGAAGCGATTCGTTCGCGTCACTGTTTCGTCGTCCGGGCAGTGCCGTTGCATGTCCGGGACAGTCCGGCTCGGGCTGCTGGAGTTCAGCAAGGATTCCGCAAGTGCGTGCATCACAGTGTTTGCCCTGACAGTGCGCCTCCAGATCGAGCAGATGACGGCGCAGTTCCCGCAAATCCTTCAAGCGTCTGTCGACGGCTTCCATGTGCTGATGAATAAGCTTATGGGCGAGTTCTGCACCCTCTCGGCTGCCTTCATCAAGCGCTCCAAGAAGCTCTCGAATTTCAGACAGTCCGATATCGAGATTACGGCAGTGCCTGATGAAATCGAGCCGATTCACATGAATCTGACCGTACTGACGATAGTTATTGGACTCACGGCGCGGTTCAGGCAAAAGCCCCTGCTTTTCGTAGTAGCGGATCGTTTCCGGGGTATTCCCCGTTAACTCTGCAAGTTCTCGGATGCGCATAAGGACTCCGTGAAAGTAATTGTGCAAGCGACAGTACGCTCGCCGGCCTTGGCCTGCAAACTACTTTAAAAGAAGCGCTGCGCCACGGTCGAAAACTGCCTTCAAAAAAGTGCTTGACATTGTAACGACTTCAAGGTGTGAAATGCTCATCAAAAGGAAAACACAGTCGTCCGATACGGATGACTCATCAATTGTCAGAACTATGAAAACGCTTACCCTGCATTTCCCCGACATGTGCTGCCCGGTCGAATTCGGTCCGGTGGAGCACGCCCTCGCAGCGCTCTCAAGCGACATTCGTGCCGTGCCGGATTATTCCGTGCGCCGCGTGAAGATCAATGTCCCAGACCGCTCTCCCCTTGAAAAAAACGCCATCCTTGCCGCAGTAAGCAAGACCGGCCAGTCTTTTGACATTGCAGCCTCGAGCGGCTGGAGTGACGATCTTAGCTTTGACCGCGTACGCATTACGGTGCCGGAAATGGATTGTCCCGTCGAAGCCGGTGAAATCGAACGCGAACTCAAAAAAGCAGGGATCACCGACTATCAGATTGATATCCTGAACCGCCGCATTCTGACGAGCCCTGCCGCTGCATCAGGCGTCATGGCTGCTGTCCGCTCGGCCGGCTATGAAGGTTCCATCGATGCTGCGGATACGGCAGCCGACAATCGCGTCCGCATTGCAGTCCCGGAAATGGACTGTCCTGTTGAAGCCGGTGAAATCGAGCGCGAACTCAAGAAAGCCGGCATTGCCGATTACGAAATCGACATCATGAATCGCCGCATTCTGACGAGCGGCGATGCCGCCCACGGCGTGCTGGCTGCCGTGAAGGCTGCGGGATACGAGGGCACTCTGGAAGCCGAAGCTTCCGCGAGCACAGCCAAAGGGCAGACGCTTCTTTCTGTTCCGGAAATGGACTGCCCGGTTGAGGCGGGCGAAATCGAACGCGAATTCAATGCCGCCGGCATCAAGGGCTATGAAATCAACGTCATGAACCGCACCATTGCGGTGCCGGCGGCCGCTGCAGCGGCCGCACAGGCTGCGATCAGTGCTGCCGGTTATGAATCGACCGTCATGAAGGCGCGTGAACAGGAAACCGTCTTTGAAGACCGTACCCCCTGGAAGCGCTATATCCTCGCCTTGATTATTGCGCTCGGCTGCGAATTCTTTGAGGTAGCTGCCGACAACGGCTACATCACGCTTGACGAATTCCTCGTCAAAGGCATCACCCTTGCGCTTGCCGTTCTGGCCATTTTCATGGTGGGACTCACAACCTTCAAAAAGGGCATCCAGAGTGTCATGAAGGGCACGCTCAACATGAACACCCTGATGGCCGTAGCCGTTACGGGCGGTGTCCTTATCGGTGCCTGGCCGGAAGCAGCCATGGTGCTCGTGCTTTTTGAAATCAGCGAAGCCATTGAACAGCTTTCCATGACCAGAGCCCGCCGCTCGATTCGCGACCTGATGAGTGTTGCGCCTGAAAAGGCGCTCGTCGCGCAGGGCAGCGGCAAGTATGTTGAGATGAAAGTTGAGTCCGTTGGCCCTGGTGCGCAGGTGCGCATTGCGCCGGGCGACCGCGTTCCGCTTGACGGCAAGATTGTCGAAGGCACTACAACGCTCGACCAGTCCATGGTGACGGGCGAATCCATGCCGGCAGAAAAAGGACCGGGGGCAACAGTGTGGGCCGGGACGGTGAATCTGACGTCGACGATTGAAGTCACTGTGACGGCTGCCGCTTCCCAGTCACTGACGGCCCGCATCATTGAAGCCGTTGAAAATGCTCAGTCCTCCAAGTCGCCCGTACAGCGCTTTGTCGACAAGTTTGCCGCGGTCTATACGCCGATTGTGTTCGTGGTGGCTTTGTGCGTTGCGATCGTGCCGCCGCTCTTCCTCGGCGACTGGCTCGGCTGGCTCTACAAGGCACTTTGCCTGCTCGTTATTGCCTGCCCGTGCGCACTAGTCATTTCCACGCCGGTCACCATCGTATCGGCGCTCGCTACTGCGACGCGCTGCGGCCTGCTGATTAAAGGCGGCCTCTTCCTTGAGGAAGCGCGCAAATTAACCAATATCGGTTTGGATAAGACCGGCACGCTCACGAAGGGTGAACCTGAAGTCGCCGGCATCACGCTTTTGGGCGGCGCCGACCGCAAACAGGTACTTTCACTCGCTGCCAGCCTCGGCGCCATGAATAAGCACCCGCTTTCGGCTGCCATTGTCCGTGAAGCCAAGAAGGAACACGCTGAAATTCAGCCGGTGGCAGATTTCACGGCGCTTCCGGGCGAAGGCGTCACCGGCCGCATCGGAACGGGACGTGCATCACTCCTTAACCTCGCGGCGCTTGACAAGCGGAGGCTCTCTTCGGATGAGGTCGCCGACGCCTTCAATCGAGCCAGCGAAAACGGCATGTCGAGCGTAGCGCTCGCGGATACCTTCGGCGTACTGGCAGTCTTTGTCATGGCTGACGAAATCAAGGCTGATACGCGAAGCGGTCTTGCCCAGCTCAAAGCCGAAGGCATTACGCCCTGGCTGCTCACGGGCGACAATGAACGCGCCGCACATGCGCTTGCCGGCAAGCTCGGACTTGAGAACGTGAATGCTGACCTGCTTCCTGAAGCCAAACTTGCACGCATTCGTGAGCTTCAGGGACAAGGTCTTACGGCGATGGTCGGCGACGGCATCAACGACGCTCCGGCGCTCGCACAAGCCGACATCGGCATTGCCATGGGCGTTCGCGGGACCGACAGCGCGATTGAAGCTGCTGATATTGCCGTGATGGACGACCGCATTTCGTCGGTGGCAACGCTCGTTCGTCTCTCGCGTATGACCCACAGCGTGCTCGTGCAGAACATTGCTTTCGCGCTCGGCATCAAGATCATCTTCACGATCCTCGCCATCAGCGGATTCGCGACGATGTGGATGGCTGTCTTTGCCGATACGGGCACTTGCCTCATCGTGGTTGCCAACGGTATGCGTCTGATGCGTGTGAAGCCCAAACTCGACCGCATGGCGGCGGAAGTGGATCGTGCCGCAGGCACTGCGCCGCAGACGCACGTTCAGACGGCTGCTGCCTGACACACTAAAAAAATCTGTTTTTCCCCTTTATTTAACTCAGAGGCAGACTGGACGGCAGCAGCGTCCAGCCTGCCTTTTGCATTGCATTCGCGAATATCCGAACGATAAGAGCGGATCCGCTATCATCATCGGTAGGAACGCTGCCGCAGGCTCGCTCATCCGTCGGGCCAAAGGCAAAGGAAGGAGTTCATTGCATGCCGTCAGACCCGCTCAACCTTGAACCTAAAAACGGCGACTTTGTGGACTACATCGAATCGCTGCAGGCCAGCTCGCAGAAAAATCTTGACGGCATCACGCCGCCCATGACGGCCGATCACCACATCGGTCTGCCGCCAAACGCTGCCGGACGAGCCGATGACGGCACAAGACCGCGTGAATATCTTTAAGTTATTCTAGAAAATGACAAGAATAGAGTGAAGTAGTCAGAAGGAAGGTTCTTGTTGTGATTAATGATATAGTTAAATTATTTGGAGAGCAGACAGCTGATATTTTATTTGAGATCATTACA
>OLRS01000437.1_pt1 | contig 49658 bp, 42 predicted proteins | sample 1673171 | NCBI WGS metagenome assembly OLRS01 (sample SAMEA3136762, study PRJEB25190) | human gut metagenome | biome: human gut; feature: human-associated habitat; material: faeces | place: Austria | collected 2013
TAGACGGAGAAATAAATCGCGGACGTTCGGAGGAACTGGGACAAACTCTGCAAACGTCACAGCTAAGTGCCGGAAACTACTTCAATCTTATCCGAAACCGGGAAAGCGGAACCTGGGAATTTCGTTCGACGACACAGTATGCTTACCAGCCTGCATCCTTACTACTCGAAGAAGGAAAAAGTAAATTCAACCAGCACAACTTCTACACAGATAACAGTGCCGCATATCTACGAAAGTATGATGGATTTACCCAACAATATAAGGCAGGAATACAAGGAGAACGGGCTACCCTGAAATATACTCCGACAAGACAGCCCAATGATTTCAATGCTTCGCATCTGTCATTGCATATTACCCCCTACTTCCAGCTGGAACGTGGAAAATGGCTGGCTACACTTTCGCTTCCTCTGAAAGCAGATCGGTATTTCTCACAACAGCGTTCGTTCCTGTTCTTCAATCCGTCCATGTATTTGCGCTATAAACTGGATTATCATTGGACGTTCTCCCTTTATGGCAGTCTGAAACGCTCGGCAGAAGACTTCTCCGACTTGTATCCGGGACTCTACCAAACTGATTACCGCACCTGGCGAGACGGCAACGGACTTTTCCCTACCAGCCTCACGCAAACCTACAATCTCTACGGAGAGTACAAAAACACTGTACAGGAATTTTTCATCACTGCCGCACTAACCTACAGCCGCAGCAACCGGAATACTCTTTTCGAACAGAGTGTTTCCGAAAATGCCATTGTCTACACTCGTCGTGAACTACCGAACCATAACGATAGCTGGAATCTCAGCAGTACTTTGTCCAAAGGTATATACGACTGGCATTTGAAAACCTCACTCACCCTACTACTCAGTCGCAGCAATGGCGAACAGCTTACCCGCCTGGCTGACAGCGAGGGTAACCGGCAAAGTCTTCTGCAGACCTATCGTTATGATTATCTGAAAGCAGAGCCTAAAATAATCTGGTCTCCCGCAGATGTTTTTGAAGCGGAATATCATGCCACATTAGGCTATGGCGGCAGTAAGATAGGAAGTGATACCCGTCTCACCCCATTACTGGACTTCGTACAACGGCTACATCTCACATTCAGTATCGGGCAGGTAGACCTACGGCTATCCGGCGAGCATTACCGGAATGACTTAGGAGGGGACGCACATCTCAACACCGTGTTCGCAGATGCATCCCTTATCTATAAAAGAAAAAAATGGAGATTGGAAGCAAGCCTCAACAACCTGTTCAACAAAAAAGAGTATGCTTACACAACGTATTCCACCACGCAAAGCTACACTTCACGACTAAATATACGTCCGAGGGAAGCAATGGTGACGATAAATCATCAGTTCTGAGCCTGCAATATCATCACCGTGGAATATATCAATATCCCAACTATCGTCAATCCGCCCACCAATATGGGAGCATAAATATGGGGGACTTTCTTCATGGTCTTATACCCGCTGACTTTCAGGAAAAGGCGATATACAATGTATGCGGCAATCAATCCAACCAATGTTCCCGCGATGAGATCGCCCGGATAATGCACTCCCAAGTAGATACGTGAATAGCAGGTCAGCAACGCCCATCCCATCATAAACACAGTGAGCCATCGTTTACGGAAAAGAAACCAGACAAAGAATGCCAGGCCAAAAGTATTGGCAGCATGGCAAGACGGGAAACCATAACGCCCCCCTCGACGTCCGTTTACAATATGCACCATATCGGATATAGGATTTTCCAGATTGGAAGGGCGGAGACGTTCCACATACGGACGTATCAATGTTGCCCCCGTCTGGTCGGCAATGGTAATTACGAGTGCCAGGCTGACCATGCAGAACAAAGTCACTTTCCAATGGAAATTGCGTAGCATCACGTACCAAATGGCGGCATACATGGGCACCCAAATCCATTTACCACTATAGGTACTCATGAAATAATCAAAGAACGGACTGTGCATCCGGTTGAGGGAGAGGAATATGTCAGTATCAATGTCAACAACCTCATTCAAAAGTTCTAATAGCATCATCTTGTTTTATCTTTTAGCAATGTCATCATACAATTTCTGCAAATAGGCCTTGCCCGGCAGCAAGTTCTTTCCTTTCGTACTGCCTTCATCTACTGCCACGGCATTAGCTTCGCAGTTAAATATCAACTGATTATCCGGTGTCACCATACCAAAAGCATCCGGCACGGCAAAGAATGCAAAATGTGGAGAAGCCGGATTCAGCATATCTTTACTGAACACAAAATTCTGATGTGGCAATGATAATTGTGCCAATAAAGTAGCCGCAATATCATGTTGGGAACCATATATATCAATGCGTCTTGGTTCGTTAACCGCACCTCCTATCAATAACAAGGGGATTTGGTAGCGATCTACCGATAGATTATTCAGATGTTCAGGATATGCCCCCAGGTGGTCGGGAACCAATACCAACACTGTATTCTTCCATTGCGGCAATTCGCGGAAACGCTTCACAAAGTCGCCTACACAACTATCGGTATAAGCAAAAGCGTTTAAACGATCATTCGCCAGACGGCGATACGGAACGTCAAAGGGTTCATGACTGCTGGACGTTTGCAATACCTGGAAAAAAGGACGGGCATTTTCCGCCGAAGCTGTATCTGCCGCCTCAGCTTTCATATCTTCCAGCAGACGGTTGAAAACAAGATGGTCATGCGCTCCCCATTTACTCAAGCGCTCTGATACGGGAAAGTCCTGATCGGAAATAATATTCTCGAAACCGGAAGACATCAGATAGGAACGCATATTCGTAAAGTCGGCATCACCTCCATAATAATATTTAGTACGGTATCCGGCATCACGCAGACTACCTGCAATGGCAGGAAGATTCTGTGTCTTACGGGGATACTTCATGATACTCGTGGTAGGCTGTGCGGGATAGCCACTCAGAATAGCCACCAGTCCACGGTCTGTGCGGAAACTGTTGGCATAAAAATTTGTAAAGAGTACTCCCTCCCTTGCCAGACTGTCCATCTGTACGGCAACATCCGGTTCACCGCCCAAAGTTGTCATCAATCTGGATGAGAAGCTCTCCAATATAACAAAAATAACATTGGGACGTTCTGTCTTGAATAAAGTCATACGTAAAGTATCGGGAACTATTGCAGTATTGTCCAGCACTGACGGATCTACCAGATTCTTTATCAACTCATCCGCCTGTGCCGCTTCCATAAAACGATATTGCTTGCCGAAATCTTTTTGCTTGGATAGAGATTCCATCAGGCTGAATGCCGGATTGATAGCTGCATGGTTCAAGCGTTGGTTGGAACTGAAATAAACTTTGCCGGTGTTCATTGTAGAAACGGTAAAACCGCCACGGATAGGAATAAAGAGCAAACCGGTCAGTAACAGCATTACACCTGACACCGACAATCGGCGATAAGGCAGTTTCATCCTTTTCCAGATACCTTTCTGTATCCAAAGAAAAAGAGCATAAAGCAATGATGCATACAGGATCATGGCTACTATTCCTCCCAGCACCTGCCATATACTGATACTTGCCAGCGCATCTTTGGGAGAAGAGAAGAAATAAAAGAGCGGTGTAGCATCCAGACGGAAGCCCCAATACTCATATAAACCTATATCAACAATGAAAATGACAGCGAGCAAAACAGCGATGAAGAAGTAATAGCCGTTCCAGATACGGTGGAGTGCCTTGGAAAGTGTCCAGGCGGACGCTATGAAGAGTAGTCCAGGAATAGCCGTTAAATATCCGGCAAGCGAGAGGTCGAGGGGCAAACCATTCCAGATAACCTTGAAAGGGTCTGTCCAGGAAGTTCCTGCATACAACGAACTGTAGTAGAGTATAAATAACGGTTTCTGTAGTATAAAGATACAGACGAAGAGAATGTACGTCTTTATCAATCCAATAAGCCTTTCTTTCATCAGCTTTTTCTCTTTTTATATTTATATTGAGCGCAAAAATAGTTGTTTTATTCTATTTTACGCCAATATTGTTCAAGAAAACCGTGAAAGATAGGCTTATAGAGTTTTTTTTTATCCGTTTACACGTTTATAGTCTTCAAGAAACTTTTTCAACCCGGAATCCGTCAACGGATGATTAAGCAGACCTTTGATGGCAGACAACGGACAGGTTGCTACATCAGCCCCTACTTCAATACATTGCATGATGTGCGCTGTATGACGAATGGAAGCTGCAAGTACCTGTGTAGTATAACCGTAATATCGATACATTTCTACAATCTTGCCTACCAGTGCAATACCGTCTTCACAGATGTCATCCAGACGCCCGACAAACGGAGAAACATAAGTAGCTCCTGCCTTGGCGGCCAGCAATGCTTGTCCTACGGAAAATACTAATGTGCAATTGGTACGGATCCCTTTGGAAGTAAAATATTTGACAGCCTTGATACCGTCGGCAATGCAGGGAACTTTTACTACGATGTGAGGGTTGAGTGCGGCAAGTTCTTCACCTTCCTTAATCATACCTTCATAATCCGTAGCGATTACTTCGGCACTGACATCGCCTTGCACGATGTTGCAGATTTCGACATAATGTTTCCGCTGGTTATCTACTCCTTTGATACCCTCTTTCGCCATGAGCGAAGGATTGGTTGTCACTCCATCAAGAACGCCCATATCATAAGCCTCCCGGATTTGATCTAAATTTGCAGTGTCAATAAAAAACTTCATGGCATAAACTGTTTTATTGTGATTTAAAATATAATCATGCTACATCAAACTAATTGAATTTACGAATGTGAAGCATATATAATAAGAACAGATAGTTTAGTTAAATGTTTTCAGTGCATGCTATTTTATCCTTATAAAGAACAGAACAAGCCAATAAGCCAATAAACTCCGGCTGCCAAAAGCCCACTCACCGGGATCGTCAGCACCCAAGCAGTCATCAGACTTCTTGTCACTCCCCAACGTACAGCAGAGAGTCTTTTGGTAGCACCGACTCCAATAATAGCTCCGGTAATTGTATGTGTAGTACTCACCGGAATTTTCAAGAATTCCGTAAGATATAAAGTAAAAGCACCGGCTGTTTCCGCGACAACACCTTCCAAAGGTGTTACTTTGGTAATCCTGGTACCCATCGTTCTCACAATCTTCCACCCACCGGACATTGTGCCAAGCGAAATGGCTGTAAAACAGGAAAATGCCACCCAATCCGGTAAATCCTCAATACTGTTTATTCCCATTCCCAAACCTTCCGAATGGGCTGCTATCATGGCCGCCGCTATAATACCCATTACTTTTTGCGAATCATTCAAACCATGCCCTATACTGAACATGGCCGAAGAGACAAGTTGCAATTTCTTAAACCAGACTTCAGCCGTATGGGGATGTGCACGCCGACAAGCATAAAAAACCAACAATGTAAATCCGAAGGCAACAATCATTCCTATCAAAGGAGCAAGAAATATGAAAGCCGCAATCTTCAGAATGATATTGAGTTGAATAGCATCGAAACCATGAGCCATAATGGCGGCTCCTGCAAATCCGCCAATAAGGGTATGGGAAGAAGATGAGGGAATACCTCTCCACCAGGTAAACAGATTCCATGCTATGGCAGCAATCACTCCGGATAATATAATAGGCAGTGTTATAAACTGTTCCATCACAGTCTTGGACACAGTATTGGCTATACCGAAACCGCCGATTAAATATTTGGCAATAAAAAATGCAACGAAGTTAAAGAAAGCCGCCCATATTACTGCCTGAAAGGGAGTAAGAACTTTGGTCGATACAATAGTGGCTATTGAGTTTGCCGCATCGTGGAAGCCATTGATATAGTCGAATATCAGAGCCAGTACAATAATTATTACTAATAATTCCATGTTCTCAGCTTCTTCTATGCGTATTTTATAATCAGATTCTTTAGTATCTTACCTACCTGCTCTGCCACATCGGTTGTTTTTTCCAATTCATGCATGATCTCTTTAATCTTGATAAGTTCAATGCAATCCTTTTCTTCTTCAAAAAGCTTCGTGATAAAGTGTTCATATACATCATCTGCCTGATTTTCTATATCATGTAACTTATTGCAGTATCCACGCAAGGCAGCCGGTTTCTGGCGGAAAGTTTCAAGCTCATCCATCGCCTTGCCAATATATACAGCCTCCTGTTGAATCAGGCGACTCAACTCTTTTCCGCTATCGGAAATCGGGCGGGGATTATAGATATTAATACGTTTGGCACAACTGTTTATCCCGTCTATAACGTCATCCATGGTTGAAGCCAACGCATGAATATCTTCACGGTCAAAAGGAGTAATAAAAGTAGTTCCAAGCTCATCAAGGATTAAATGAGTTAATTTATCCCCCTCACGTTCCAGGTCTTTTATTCTTTTATAATAATCTGCTCTCTCCTCCGGTTTATCATGTTGTAAACTTTCTACCAAAAGAGTGGATGATGCAGACAAAATCTCAGACAATTGTTTCAACAGAGGAAAGAACTTAGGTTCTTTGGGAGTAAACCTGCTAAAAAAAGAATTTTTCATAAGAATAAACATATCAAATTATTTCTATTTTTTTTGATTTCATTTTTGCCCGTATCACCTCTATAATTGCAGGTAATATGGATATAACTATAATTGCCACAATTAACAATTTAAGATTTTCCTGCACAATCGGAAGGTCTCCGAAGAAATATCCGGCATAGCAGAAAAGCGCCACCCAAGCTGCACCTCCTATCAGATTGTATACCATGAAATAATAGTAATGCATTTTACCCATTCCTGCTACAAACGGAGCAAAAGTGCGCACAATAGGGACAAACCTGGCTATAATTATGGTCTTGCCTCCATACTTTTTATAAAATTCATGTGTTTTATCCAAATGACTTTGTTTGAATATTCTGGAATTGGGATTATTGAACAATTTACGCCCGAAGAGATGCCCTATCATATAATTACAAGAATCTCCCAAAACTGCGGCGAAAAACAAGATCAAAACAAGAATATTTACCTCAAGAGGCATCCCGGGTAACGAGGCAATAGCTCCCGCCACAAAGAGTAATGAATCTCCCGGAAGAAAAGGAGTAACAACTAATCCCGTTTCACAAAAAATGATTATGAACAATATTATATAAGTCCAGGCATGATATTCCTGCACAATGTTTATCATATATTGATCAATGTGAAGAATAAAATCTAATATAAATTCCATTATCTATCGAGTATTAACATATAGGTATATACATATTCCACAACAGAGATATGACTTTCCAGTTATTCTCAATGAAAGGAATACATATGAATTGAAGTAATAAGGAGATATAAGACACACTAAATGCCTTATAGAAAAGAGAAAGATTAAATAATAATATGTCTTAACGCATAGATATAGTATCTACTGGAATAGTGAGTAAGAGAGAGTTGATACGGAAAAGACATTCTTTTTTCTTCGGGAAGTAGCACCTTTATGGATTTGACGATCTTTGCTACAACTGAAAGGACATTAAATCTTAGAACTTGGGAAGAAGGAATATTACTGCGTGAAACAGATGCTGCTATATTACCAATAGCCCTACTTGCATATTCTCCGCCATAGACAACTTTCCTGCATTGTTCTACACCTGCCTTAGATATATTGCATTCCGTCCTACCCTGCTGCAAGTCTATTACACGAAGTTCCTTATACTCCTTCACATCGTCGGATACAGATTCGAATCCTGATACAAGGAATACACCTAACAATATGCAAAATAAAAGTATATACTTCGTCATAACGGCTGCAAATATAAAAAGTATTTTTCAGAGATGAATCATTTTAGCCTTTGTTTCTTACGACTTATCGAGATGCGACTGATACAGTAAATGTCAGATAGATCTTTGAATGATGATAAACTGCCCTTACTTTATTATACAAATTCAAACCAATTGCGAAAGAGTCGGGTATTATCCGGGAAGTTTCACTTATCGGTACCTTCCCTCTCCCACAAGAAAAAAGGAAAGAAAGCATCAAAACAGGAATAACAGTTTCTTCATAATTTTGACTGATTACCGATTACGTTTTAAAACTATGCGATCTGTAATAGTAGCGGGCAACTCCCTTTCATAGTGGGTAACCATAATCATGGTTTTATCCTGCCGCCGACAAAATGCTTCGATTATCTTCTTTACCCGCCGACGATTGTATGTATCCAGACCATGCAAAGGCTCATCCAGTATCAATAATTCCGGATCTTTTACAAATGCACGTGCCAGAAGCGCCAAACGTTGCTCACCGCTGGATAATTGCAAGAAAGGTTTGTCTTTTAAGGCAGCAATACCGAAAATATCCATCCACCATTCACAAACAGACATCTGTTCCGCTTTCGGACGCTTGTATAGTCCGATACTGTCATGCAGGCCGGAAGCAACTATTTCAATCGCCGGTAGATTCTTCAAATAAGCACGGTGCATTTCAGGGCTGACATAACCAATATGTTTCTTTATTTCCCAAATGCTCTCCCCCGTCCCTCTCTTTCTCCCGAACAGACTGATATCGCAAGCGTATGATTGAGGATTATCGGCACACACAAGACTAAGTAAAGTAGACTTTCCCGCTCCATTCTCACCACTCAACGCCCACTTCTGTCCGCGCATCACTGTCCAGTCCAGTTCTTTCAAAATAGTACGGTCACCATAGCGAATACTGACTTTATTCAATCGGACCACTTCATCGGATACATAATTGGTATTATCATAGGGAAGGTCAATAATACGCTGCTGTAAATCTTCGGGTACAAGTATATCTGCATTCCGGAATATGGTAAGATATTGGTCACGTTGCATCATTTGCCCTACCGTACGATTAGCTATCGGCAATACTCTATTAATATATGCGGGAACATCATCCATCATAGAAAGTATCAGGATAAGTTGTACGGCAGAGCGTTTGGCTAGTCCTGCCAACAAAGTATTCAGCAATTCACGGGTCTGGGCATCCAGTCCAATGAAAGGATTATCCATGATAAGAACACGGGGAGCTGTAAGTAGTGCTTTCACTAACTGAAATTTACGCAACTCACCACTGGAAAGAAGAATCATCGGCTTATCCAGCATAGGTTCAATACGGAATAATTCAAAAAGTTCTTGTTTCAGTTTTTCATCCCTGACTTCTCCCAACATATCCCTGACTAACGGAACATCATCATGATCATGAGTATTCCAGCGCTGCTGATAATAATAGTTGGCATCCGCCGAACCATACGTATCGCGAAAAGCAATATATTTGATATTCTCATAGACTGTTTTTGACGTTGAAGGAGAAAAGTCATAGGTTATTGTTCCTTCCTTCAAAGGATATTTTCCGATAAGCATATCTACCAAAAGGCTTTTTCCAGAACCGTTAGGTCCGACAATGGCAATGTGTTCATCTGCCGGAAAAGATGCGGAAGCAGGTGCAGCTAATCGCACAAGCGGATTACGGGCCACACCACCCGCCAAACATATAGTATATGGTTGCATTATTTCAGACGCATTTTGTTTAATGATGCTACAAAGATACCAAGTTTTCCTTTTAAATGCTCAAAATGAGAGCAGTTTAATCAATTCTCCCTTTTTTAAGCAACTAATATGAAAAATAATCCATATATTGGGAACAATTTCCCTAGGAAATCTGTTTCTTAAAAAGACATGTATCAAGAGTATTAAAAAAGGATGGAAAAAACATTCGCTAAAAGATATTGGCCTACAATTGTAGGTACAATAATTGGGGCTATCGGCGGCTATCTATATTGGAGGTATGTCGGCTGTAGCACGGATACTTGTCCAATTACCTCATCTCCACTAAACATCACATTGTGGGGAACTGTCATGGGTGGCCTATTAGGGAACATTTTGCAACCAAAAAATTAAAAAAAGAACAATCAAGATTATTAATACAGGAGTCTATGAAAAAAAATAAACCTATGTTGATTTTTCTGCATACATATGTTGCAAAAGCAAAATCCGGGGAACATAGCCTCGTTATTCCATCAGAAGCTAAAGCAGATATTAATATGGCAAAAAAGATTAGCGATATGCCTGCTGTAATATATAAACTTGAATTAATGGATATAAGCAATTACCTGAAAAACAGATATTGCTAAAGAATAACACAAACTATAATATAATGCCCAAACTCTCAATTTAATGTATCCGGGCGAATACAGATTCGCCCCTATAAGTAGTATTACTTGTAGGGGCGATGTTTTATTATATATAACGCTATTCTTATTTATAAATAATCAATGCAGACTGCGCCGGAACTACCACTTCTGATCCGTAAAGTGTACCCAATCCTTTTTCACTGATGAAACCATCCTTGCAAACAACCGTATACTTACCTTCGGGAACTGTCAGTTTAGCAGGTTCTTTACGTGAGTTCAATGCCACTATAATATCTTCCCATGCATCACTATTGGCATGTTCTTTCAAACGGTAGGCTATCAAGTTGCTGCCTTCCACCGGAAGGAATTCCAAATGCTTACGTACCATATCTGCATCCCCCATGCGGAAAGCAGGATGATTCTTGCGTAACCATATCAAGCCTTTATAATAAGCGAAAACATCTGCATGTTCTGATTTACGTTTCCAGTCAATAGCATTAATAGAGTCAGGACTTTGGTAACTGTTATGCACACCCTTCTTATCACGCATCACCTCTTCACCGGCATAGATAAACGGTATGCCTTGTGAAGTAAACACAGCCGTCTGCGCCAGTTTATCCAATTTAGCTAATTCCTGTGAGGTAATCCCCGGTACGCTTGCATTCAACCTGTCAACCAAGCACATATCATCATGGCAAGAAACATAACTGACCATCTGTGTCGGCTGTTCAGCCCATGAAGCCTTACTGTAATTCACCAAATCATTGTCCACTTGCGGATGCTTGACAGCACCAACAATACCAAACTTGATACTTTCTTCTCCCCCCGGAACTCCGGCAAGAAAAGCACCTTGATGATTGTCATTGAACGGACCACGCAATCCGTCACGCATTTCATCAGAGAATGCAGCAATACCCGGCATCCGGTAAGTATTCGCTTTCATAGCCAACGAGTCTTCCGGCATCTGGGGAGCTTTAGCCGCCCAACCCTCACCATAAATAATGATACTCGGATCAACTGCCGTAGCTGCCTTACGAATTTCATTCATCGTTGCTATATCATGAATACCCATCAGATCAAAGCGGAAACCGTCAAGGTGATACTCATTAAGCCAATGCAACACGGACTCTATCATATATTTCCGCATCATAGGGCGGTTACTTGCCGTTTCATTACCGCAAGCGGAAGCATCAGCAAAGCTACCGTCCGGCATCTGGCGATAAAAATATCCCGGCACCGTACGTTCAAAATTGCTTTCAGCGGTATTGAATGTATGGTTATACACCACGTCTAGCACTACGCGAATTCCTGCTTTATGCAATGCCTGCACCATCTGTTTGAACTCTTTAATACGAACAGCAGGATCATAAGGATCGGTAGAATATGAACCATCAGGCACATTATAGTTCTGCGGATCATACCCCCAATTGTATTTGTTTTCATCCAATCTGGTCTCATCTATGGAAGCATAGTCATAAGACGGTAGAAGATGTACGTGTGTCACACCCAGTTCTTTCAAGTGATCAATACCGGTTGACAATTGTTCAGGATTCAATGTACCTTCTTCTGTCAATGCCAGGAATTTACCTTTGTGCTGAATGCCGGAAGAAGGATCAATAGAGAAATCACGGTGATGCATTTCATAAATAATCGCATCTGCCGGAGAAGCTAATGCAGGGCGTTTATCTGCTGCCCAGCCTTCGGGGTCAGTCGTATTCATATCTATAATTGCAGCACGCTTTCCGTTCACTCCTACGGCTTTGGCATTGATACCCGGAGTATCTCCCAGCCATTTATCTTTAATCTTCACATTGAATGTATAGAATTTCCCTATCAGGTCTTTCTCCACCTTTGCTGTCCAGGTTCCTTCCTTATCAGCCACCATTGAAACGGTTTCATAAGCATGACCACCGTCACCGGTATCAAACAACATCAGACGTACTTCATCGGCAGTGGGTGCCCACAATGTAAAATTTGTAAATTCAGGGGTATACTCCATCTCAGTCAAGTCGCCTGAGCGGACAGGATACAGCTCATAAGACGCGTACTCTTTTTTCGCCGGAGAACAGCTGACAATCGTAGCAGCGGCCACTCCAATCAAGGCAAGTTCATTCAGTTTCATGGTAGTTATTTTAAGTATTAAATGTCATGTATTAAATATAAAATATTATCGTTTCACTTTATCGGGATTCTTGGCTATGAAATCTTTCCAGCCGTGATACCCTTTCTCTACTGTAGGGCGTCCCATTTGCAGGAAGTGGCAATAAGCGGCAGCAAGACCGTCCGTGGCATCCATAAATGCAGGCATATCTTCCTTTGCAAAATGCAACATGCGTTGCAACATATCCGCTACCTGCTCCTTGGAAGCCTGACCGTTTCCGGTGATAGCCATTTTAATTTTTAAAGGAGCATATTCCGTGATCGGTATATCCCGGCTGAGAGCGGCCGCCATGGCAACACCTTGTGCACGTCCCAACTTCAGCATAGACTGTACATTCTTCCCGAAAAAGGGTGCTTCAATGGCAAGTTCATCAGGCAGATAGCTCTCGATAATACTCAACACCCGTTCGTGTATATGACGTAATTTCAGGTAATGATCACCCATTTTACGCAGATCAATAATGCCCATAGCTATCATCTCAGGTTTTGTTCCCTGTACACGCAAAACTCCGTATCCCATAATGGTCGTACCGGGGTCAATGCCCAGAATTATCTTTTCCTTGACAGGCTGTATCACTCTATCACCTCCATCAGTGTAGGAAACCCTACTACTTTATCCTGGAATATCTTAACCAGCTCTTCGTTCAACTTCGTTCCCTGTTCCAGATGCCAGCGATGCAAGATACTGGAGTTTTCCACTTCAAACTGAAGGGAATAGCACGTACTTCCCTCTTCACGATGACTTAGTACACGAACAATACGTGGTGTATGTAATGCACCAGCCTTTTCTACCTCGGGTAAATAGAATTCTTTTATCCAGATCAGGAAGTTATCTTCCTGTCCTTCTTCTACTTGATAGGTTGTATTATAAATCAGCATATTTTTTCTTTCACTTTGTTTGGCAAACATAGCAATTATTTCAGAATAATGCATTATATTTGCACCACCAAAAAGAGAGAAACCTCGCAAACGTTAGCGAAGGATAAAAAAAGGGGGGTTAGCTCATCTGGCTAGAGCGCGACACTGGCAGTGTCGAGGTGATCGGTTCGAGTCCGATACTCTCCACTACAGAAAAGAGGAATACATCAGAAGAATGATAGATTCCTTTTTTTTATTCTATCTCCTCATCTATCTTTTATAAATCCGGAAAAGTAATAAGTAAATAAAGGTGAAATTGTTTATTCGAGCGTGGATGCTTGAATAAACAATTTCACCTTTAGCCAAACAATGCAATACTTATCTTATTGTAACTTAAACGTCACAGGCACTGTAAACTTGCAGCGTACGGGTACACCACGTTGTTTTCCAGGTTTCCATTTCGGCATGGTAGAAATAACGCGAACCGCTTCTTTGTCCAGATAAGGATCAACACCTCTTATCACGTTCACATCCACAATGCTGCCATCCTTGTTCACAACAAACTGTACAGTTACACGTCCTTGAGTTCCATTCTCTTGTGGAATGGTAGGATACTTGATATTCTTACTCAAATACTGTAAAAGACCGACTGTACCACCATTGAGAAATTGCGGATTTTCTTCCACTACTTCAAAAATCTCATCTTCTACCGGCACATCTTCGTCCACTGTGACAGGTATGTGTTTCACTACCACATCCTCACCGGTTTCTTCCGAAGAGGCGAAATTGGTTTCTTCTACATTAGCGTCATCATCTATTATTGTCAATACATCATTAATAGGAGTCACTTGAGGTGGAGGTGGGGGAGCAACCTCAGGCTGCCTTGTAAGAGGGATCTCCATGTCCTGTTCAAATACATTTTCAACGATACGACCGCTTGTGTCAATCTTAATATCACGCGTCCATTCAAATGCTACGAACATGAAGGCTAGTACGACTACATAACCTACAAGTAACCACGTAGGTCTCTTGCTTTCCAAGTTTACTTTGGGTGTTTTTTTGGTTTCCATAGTTTACAAATTAGTTACTATATAATGTCTTCCGTCAAGAATTCAACACTATACAGATATCGTTAGTAATACGAAAACACTTGTGGCCACTATTTTCTGTAATAAAGATAGTAAAATAGCTATTAAGTTGTTATCAGAGAGGTCTATTAATATGCTTTTTTAATATCTGTTCGAAAAAATTGCTTAGCAAAAAGATTATTTACGCTGGAATACTTAAGAATACTAAAAAAACGGCTACCTTTGCCAAATAAATCAATCATAAAAGATGAAACAAACTAAATTAAGGAAAAGCGACATCATACTGCATACGCTTAACCCTTATACCCCTGAAATGCAGCGTTACCTTTCCCTCTCTAAAGAAATCGAGCAATTGATGAATAATGCGGAAGATGAAAATGACTCATGTATTCCCATTGAACTCGTAGCAGAATTCTGTGTATTGCAAGAAGAACTTTATCAGAAAGCACTAAAAAAGAACAAAGAAGAAGCTAATTAATCTCCCATACAGTAAGAAGAACGGTGCATAGCCGACAAGGATGACGATTATCCGCAATCTATACGATCCGTACCAGATCCGTAGTTACTCCGTGTCTAAGAAATCAGATAAAATATAGAGCTGAAACAAAGCATCTACGGACTTGATACGGAGATTGCATGGAAATGCTACGAAGATTTATACCTAACCGGCCACAGACTTTTTCCCAAAAGACCGATTAATTTTATAAAAAGATTGAGAGTGAAATCATGATAAAGTTGTATCTTTGCGCCGCATTTATGTATTTCGGAAATAAATAATAACGACGATATGATAGATAAAATCAACCAGCTTCTGCAAGAAGTGGAAGCACTGAAAGCTGCCAACGCTGAGGAACTGGAAGCACTCCGCATCAAATTCCTTAGTAAAAAAGGTGCTATCAATGACTTGATGGCAGACTTCCGCAACGTGGCTGCCGAACAGAAAAAAGAAGTCGGCATGAGACTGAATGAACTGAAAAATAAGGCTCAGGAAAAGATTAATGCCCTGAAAGAACAGTTCGAAAGCCAGGAAACGGGTTGTGACGACATTGACCTCACGCGTTCCGCTTATCCGGTAAAACTGGGTACACGCCACCCGCTCACCATCGTAAAAAACGAAATCATCGATATATTTGCACGTCTGGGCTTCAGCATTGCCGAAGGCCCGGAAATTGAGGATGACTGGCACGTATTCTCCGCATTGAATTTTGCCGAAGATCATCCCGCACGCGACATGCAGGATACTTTCTTCATTGAAGCACATCCCGACATCGTATTGCGTACGCACACTTCATCCGTACAAACGCGCGTTATGGAAGTTTCACAACCTCCTATCCGTATCATTTGCCCGGGACGCGTATATCGTAATGAAGCTATCAGCTATCGTGCACACTGCTTTTTCCACCAGGTAGAGGCGTTGTACGTAGATAAAGACGTATCTTTCACTGACCTGAAACAGGTGTTACTGCTCTTTGCCAAAGAAATGTTCGGTGAAGATACCAAGATTCGTCTGCGTCCGTCTTATTTCCCGTTTACGGAACCCAGTGCCGAAATGGATATCAGCTGTAACATTTGCGGCGGAAAGGGTTGCCCCTTCTGCAAACATACTGGCTGGGTAGAGATTCTGGGTTGCGGTATGGTAGACCCCAACGTATTGGAAAGTAACGGCATCGACAGCAAGGTATACAGCGGATATGCTCTTGGTATGGGTATCGAGCGTATTACGAATCTGAAATATCAGGTGAAAGACCTTCGTATGTTCTCTGAAAACGACACAAGATTCCTGAAGGAATTCGAGGCCGCTTACTAAAATAAGTGGAGAGTTGAGAATTGAGAGTTGAGAGTTAGGCTGCGCTATCATGCCACAGGCAACTCTCGACTCTCAATTCTCAACTCTCAATTTAATAAGAATGAAAGATAAGCTTGTTACTTCCAGTTATTGTTTTATTCTCGCAGCCAACTTCCTGCTGTATTTCGGATTCTGGTTGCTGATACCGGTACTTCCCTTTTACCTGTCTGAAGTATTCAGTGCCGGCAATTCTACAATCGGCATCATTCTTTCCTGCTACACTGTAGCTGCCTTATGTATCCGTCCTTTCTCCGGTTATTTTCTGGACAGCTTTGCACGTAAGCCTTTATATCTGATGGCTTACTTCATTTTTATGACAATGTTTGCCGGATACATCATTGCAGGCTCGCTTACACTGTTTATCATGTTCCGTATCATACAGGGAGTATCGTTCGGAATGGTAACCGTAGGTGGCAATACAGTAGTGATTGACATCATGCCATCTTCACGACGCGGAGAAGGATTGGGATATTACGGGCTTTCAAACAACATTGCAATGGCGGTGGGGCCGATGTCAGGATTGTTTCTGCATGATGCGGGAATGAGTTTTACTACCATATTCTGCTGTTCGCTGGGATCCTGTATGGCAGGCTTTGTTTGCGCTTCTCTTGTAAAGACTCCTTATAAACCACCCGTGAAACGGGAACCGATATCTCTCGACCGGTTCATATTACTAAAAGGTATTCCGGCAGGTATCAGCCTCTTGCTGCTTTCAATTCCTTATGGAATGACGACCAACTATGTGGCTATGTATGCCAAACAAATCGGAATTAATGCCACCACTGGTTTTTTCTTCACTTTCATGGCGATAGGAATGGCAATTTCACGTATATTCTCCGGAAAGATTGTGGACAGAGGTAAGATAACGCAGGTTATTTCGGCCGGACTGTATCTCGTGGTGTTCAGTTTCTTCCTACTTTCTGCATGTGTATATCTTATCAGCTGGAACAACATGGCATGCACGATTGTTTTCTTTTCCGTGGCCTTGTTGCTGGGAGTGGGTTTCGGAATTATGTTCCCCGCTTACAACACCTTGTTTGTCAACCTCGCCCCTAACAGCCAACGCGGTACTGCCACTTCCACCTACCTGACTTCCTGGGATGTAGGCATCGGTATCGGTATGCTGGCAGGAGGATATATCGCAGAAGTCAGCTCCTTTGATAAAGCTTATTTATTCGGAGCCTGCCTCACCATTGTATCCATGCTCTACTTCAATGGCAAAGTAGCTCCCAATTACCATAAAAATAAATTGCGATGAGAAAGAAAGAACGTTATGAAAAAGTCCTTGCTTGGTTTCGGGAAAATCGTCCCGTAGCCGAAACGGAACTGCATTATGAGACCCCGTTTCAACTACTGATAGCGGTCATCCTCTCCGCCCAATGTACGGATAAACGGGTGAATATGATTGTTCCGCCACTGTATCGCGACTTCCCGACTCCGGAAGTTCTCGCTGCCAGTACTCCGGAAGTGATATATGAATATATCCGTAGCGTGTCTTACCCCAATAACAAGGCAAAACATCTGGTAGGCATGGCGCAAATGTTGGTGAAAGACTTCAACAGCGAAGTGCCCGGCACACTGGAAGAACTCATAAAACTCCCCGGTGTAGGACGTAAAACGGCAAACGTCATCCAATCCGTTGTATTCAACAAAGCGGCAATGGCAGTAGACACCCATGTGTTCCGTGTAAGCCATCGCCTCGGACTGGTTTCGGACCAATGCACCACCCCGTTCAGTGTAGAAAAAGAACTGGTGAAAAACATCCCGGAAACCGACATTCCCATTGCTCATCACTGGCTTATTTTGCACGGACGATACGTCTGCCAGGCACGCACACCACAATGTGACAACTGCGGTTTGCAATTGATGTGCAAATATTATTGCGAGAAGTATAAAGTTAGCAAAGAGAAGCCGGAAGATAAAGAATAAATGACGGTTTCATAGCAAAAGAAAGAAATAAATGCTAACTTTGCGCTCACGAAAACAAATTAATAACACTTTTAAATAAAATAGAGTATTATGACAATTGATCAATTCAACTTTGCCGGTAAAAAGGCATTCGTTCGTGTGGACTTCAATGTACCCTTGGACGAAAACTTCAACATTACAGATGATAACCGTATGCGTGCTGCTCTTCCTACGCTGAAGAAAATTCTGGCTGACGGTGGCAGTATAATTATTGGTTCTCACCTCGGTCGTCCGAAAGGTCCGGCTGACAAGTTCTCTTTGAAACATATCCTGAAACATCTGTCAGATTTATTGGGTGTTGAGGTACAATTCGCTAACGACTGTATGGGCGAAGAAGCTGCTGTAAAAGCTGCTGCTCTGCAACCGGGTGAAGTGCTGTTGCTTGAGAATCTTCGTTTCTATGCTGAAGAGGAAGGCAAACCCCGCGGTTTGGCAGAAGATGCGACAGATGAAGAAAAAGCTGCCGCCAAGAAAGCCGTAAAAGAAAGCCAGAAAGAATTCACCAAGAAATTGGCTTCTTATGCTGACTGCTACGTAAACGACGCTTTCGGTACAGCTCACCGTGCACATGCTTCTACGGCTTTGATCGCTAAATATTTCGACAAAGACAGCAAGATGTTCGGTTACTTGATGGAGAAAGAAGTGAAAGCTGTTGATAAAGTATTGAATGACATCAAACGTCCGTTCACTGCTATCATGGGTGGTTCTAAGGTTTCTTCTAAAATCGAAATCATCGAAAACTTGCTGAGTAAGGTTGATAACCTGATCATCGCCGGTGGTATGACTTATACTTTCACTAAGGCTATGGGTGGCAAGATCGGTATTTCTATTTGCGAAGATGACAAACTGGATCTGGCTCTTGACTTGGTAGCAAAAGCTAAAGAAAAAGGTGTAAACCTGGTATTGGCTGTTGACGCTAAGATCGCTGATGCTTTCTCTAACGACGCCAACACTAAGTTCTGTCCGGTTGACCAAATTCCTGATGGTTGGGAAGGTTTGGATATCGGTCCTGAAACAGAGAAAATCTTCACAGACGTTATTAAAAACTCCAAGACTATCTTGTGGAACGGTCCGACCGGTGTATTCGAATTCGAGAACTTTACTCATGGCTCACGTGCCGTAGGTGAAGCTATCGTAGAGGCTACCAAGAACGGTGCTTTCTCACTCGTAGGTGGTGGTGACTCTGTAGCTTGCGTAAACAAGTTCGGTTTGGCAAGCGGTGTTTCTTACGTTTCAACCGGTGGTGGTGCATTGCTCGAAGCAATCGAAGGAAAAATTCTTCCGGGTATCGCTGCTATCAACGAATAAAAACAGACATTATCATACCCGAAGGCAGCTCTTTGAAAAGAAGGGTTGCCTTTTTTAATCTTATATCTTCACATCTATAAAAAATAATGAAACGAATACTGTTATCCTTCGCTTTCCTGTTCTCTGTCCTGATAGCAACGGCACAAGATGCTTGTTTAAACGACGTAGTAAACACTCTTAAAGACCGTATCAGCCTTGCCGGCTATGCACAGGTGGGATATACGTATGATGATGCCGGTGACGGTAATAATACGTTCGACATCAAGCGGGTTATCTTCATGGCACAAGGTAAAATCACCGACCGCTGGTTATGTTACTTCATGTACAGCTTTGCCAATACGGGAAAAATACTTGAAGCATACACCGAATACAAATTCCTCCCCCAACTGACCGCCCGCATCGGACAATTCAAAACGATGTATACCATTGAAAACCCAATGTCTCCCTGCTATGTAGAACTGATCAATTGCTACGCGCAGTCTGTCAATTACCTGGCGGGTATCAACGGCAGCGATCCGTTATATGGTTCCAGCAGCGGACGCGATATGGGTCTCCTGATTTATGGAGACCTGTTCGGCAAACTGATAAATTATAATCTTGCATTGATGAACGGACAAGGCATCAATCTGAAAGACAAGAATAACCAGAAAGATATTGTAGGCAGTCTGATGGTTCATCCGCTCGACTGGCTATCCGTAGGTGGTTCTTTTGTTAAAGGAAAGGGATGCGCAGTAGCCACTTCCACTCTTAATCCGGATATACAGGTAGGTGAAAACTATACGCGTAACCGTTGGTCGGCAGGTGCAGTGATTAAGACCAAACCGGTTGATGTACGCACAGAATACCTGGCCGGAAAAGACGGACACGTGAAAAGCGACGGCTACTACGTAACGGCATCTGCACATGTATTCCCCAAAGTGGATGTCATTGCATCTTATGACTATTTTAACAAAAGCAAAGTGCTGGATGACAAGCAAACCAATTACGTAGTGGGACTGCAATACTGGTTTTATCCTAAGTGCAGAGTACAGGCGCAATATACGTACTGCAACCGCCATATCGGAGAAAACAGTAATTTATTACAAGCACAGCTGCAAGTGCGCTTCTAAAGAAAAACCTCACATGCTATGGAATACAGCCGAATTCTGAAAGAAATATACGAAGAAATACAGCCGTATGCCCGGGAAGGCAAACCGGCAAGTTATATCCCTGAACTACTGAAAGTCAATCCTGATCGTTATGGCATCTGTCTGCGCACCATCGAAGGCAAGGAATATGCCCAGGGAGACAGTGATGAACGTTTCGCCGTGCAGAGTATTTCAAAAGTATTTTCTCTTGCCATGAGCTTTGGCCGGATAGGTAGCGAACTTTGGAAACGCATAGGCGTAGAACCGTCCGGCAATGCATTCAACTCCATCTTTCAGCTGGAAATGGAGAAAGGAATCCCCCGCAATCCACTCATCAATGCAGGGGCATTGGTAATGGCAGACGTCTTGCTCTCAGTACTTGAATATCCGGAAAGGGAATACCTCTCTTTTGTACGGAAACTCTGTGGCAACGACACGATTCAATATAATGAAAGCATGGCTGCTTCCGAACGGGAGTATGGATATCTGAATGCCGCCATCACCAATATGCTGAAATATCACGGCAATATAGAAAACGATATCGAGCGGGTGCTTCGCTTCTACTTCCGTCAATGTTCCATAGGTATGAATTGCCGGGAACTGGCACATTCTTTCCTCCCCTTTGCCGATCACACAAGACCGTTCAGTTTTGATGGAACCGAACTGACGACTTCGCAGGTGAAGCGTATCAATGCCATTATGCAAACATGCGGTTTCTATGATGAAGCCGGAGAGTTTTCTTATCTGGTAGGATTACCCGGGAAAAGTGGTGTCGGTGGCGGTATCGCTGCTGTATGCCCACGCAAGTATGCAGTAGCTGTATGGAGTCCGCGACTCAATTCCAAAGGCAACTCCGTGATGGGCATGAAAGCTTTGGAATTACTGACAACCAAAACTGCTGTCAGTATTTTCTAAGAACCTGAACTTTCTTGGCATCATTTTTGTACCTTATATTAATAAAGTATTAAAGAAAGGACTGAATATGAATGAACAATCCATCCAAAAACAATATAATCAGATAGCCAGTTTACTGGAAGATAAACGGCTGAAAGAAGCTCTCGTTCAGCTGGATGCTTTCTTATATAATAGTAATGACTGGACCCTGCGTAACCGCCTGGAACAAATCCAGACTTCCTATCAGTATATGCTGCAATACATGAAGCTGGGAATGAAAGATCCGGAACGGCATAAATTGTATCGTCAACTATTAGCCGATACCTGGGAAATTGCCGATCAGACGCGCATCCTATTGCTGGATGAGATATCCACCCACTACTATCATTCTTTGCGCAGAAATCCGAACCAGTTGCCGAAGGCTTATGACCTCTCTGTCCAACAGAGGATACTGGAAGGATTCTCGGACGAAATGGCTGTATCGCAGTTGGCAAACTATCAGGGTTTGGACGCTATCTTAAAACGGCATGAAGAGACACACCAGGTTATGTTTCTTACCACCTGGAGCAACAATAGCTGGACTTTGGAAGAATTTGCCCAGGCAGAAGATATGCTCCGCTCGGAAACATTACCAATCAATGATTTATGTCTGTTTGTCAGTGCTGTCACACTTAGTTTAATGGAGTGTTTCGACGAACGTAAAATCAATTGGCTGCTCGACGGACTCCGCCATCCCCATCCGCAAATCAACCAAAGGGCTTTGGTAGGACTTGTCATCATCCTGCATTTCTACCCCACGCGCATTACACTCTACCCGGAACTGGAAGCACGCATTTCTCTTTTCAGAGAGGATCCGGACTTCAGTAAACAGGTGAACCGTGTTTACATCCAACTGCTTCGCAGCCAGGAAACCGAGAAAATAGACAAGAAGATGCGGGAAGAAATCATTCCCGAAATGATGAGGAACGTGAATATCATGCGCAACATGAAATTCGGTTTTGAAGAAACTGATGAAAACGACCGTAATCCAGACTGGGAACAGGCTTTCGAGCAATCAGGACTGGGAGACAAAATACGAGAGATGAACGATTTACAGTTGGAAGGCGCTGATGTCTACATGAGTACATTCGCACAACTGAAAGGCTATCCTTTCTTCCGCGAACCACACAACTGGTTCTATCCTTTCGACCGGATGCACTCCAGTATCATCCACCAGGTCGGCTTGAACCAGACGAGTGAAAGTTCTGTACTCTCTATCATTCTGCAATCCGGATTCTTCTGCAACAGTGATAAGTATTCATTCTGCTTCACCATTGCCCAACTTCCGCAAGGACAACGGGATATGATGTTAAGCCAGATGACGCCCCAGGACCAAAGTGACTTTATGGAAGAGAAGAATAGCGCCAGCCTGAAGCAATACGCAGAACGGCCTGACGTTATCAGCAACCAGTATATTCACGATTTATATCGTTTCTTCAAACTCAGCCAACGCAGATATGAGTTCCACAACATCTTCCAGGAAGAGATTGCTTTGCACCGTAATCCTGTACTGAAAGAATTGCTGAGTGCTCCCGAACTATTGGTGGCTGTTGCCGATTTCCACTTCCGCAAAGAGCACCCTGCCGAAGCATTGGAGCTCTACCGGATATTGATAGACCGGAAACAGGCCAATGCGGATATTTTCCAGAAAACAGGCTTCTGCCTGCAAAAAGAGAAACGCTATCAGGAAGCTGTGGATGCTTATCTGAAAGCCGATATGCTGAAACCTGATCATTTGTGGACACTCCGCCATCTGGCTACCTGTTACCGTCAGATGAAGAATTTCGATGCCGCTCTGGAATACTACCGCCGCGTGGAAACAATTCAGCCAGAAAACCACAATGTGTTATTCTATACCGCAAGTTGCCTGGCAGAACAGAAAAGATACGAAGATGCACTACAATACTTCTTCAAACTGGACTTTCTGGAAAACAACTGCATGAAAGCATGGCGCGGTATCGGTTGGTGCTCATTTGTCAGTGGTAAGCATGAACAGGCTATGAAGTATTATGACAAACTTCTCGCCTCCAAACCTCTTGCAACAGATTATCTCAACGCCGGACACGTGGCATGGGTATTGGGAAATATAGAAAAAGCTGCCGGACTCTATGGTAAAGCTATGGCAGAAAGTGGCAGCAAGGACGCATTCTTGGAAATATTCGACAGAGACCGGAACAGCCTGCTCAAGCAAGGTATCGCAGCCGAGGAAATTCCATTAATGCTGGATATGATTGAATAAAGCCAACTACACCCTCAATAATTCCCTGTACAGCCTCTGTACAGGGAGTCCCATGATATTATAGTAACTTCCCGAGATATTCTCCACCCCAATAAAACCGATCCACTCCTGCACTCCATAGGCTCCGGCTTTATCCATCGGTTTGAAGTTATCTACGTAATATATAATTTCATCTTCGCTCAATGTGGCGAAACGTACTTCAGTCTGTGCTGTAAAACTTCGCTGCCAATCGGTCGTGGTTATGCATACGCCGGTGAAAACTTCATGGGTACGCCCCGACATAGTCCGCAACATCTGCAAAGCATCTTCCCTATCCCGGGGTTTGCCAAGAACCTTACCATCCAGCCATACAATCGTATCAGCCGTAATTATCAGTTCATCAGGTTGCATCATAGGTATGTAGGCGTCCGCTTTTTCCTTAGCAATGTAGAGCGGTATTTCCTCCCCCTGCAAAGTATCCGGATAAGATTCATCCACATCCGGAAGCATCCGCACTTCATAATTCACGCCCAAACCTGCCATCAATTCTCTCCTGCGGGGAGATCCCGAGGCAAGAATCACCTTATATTTCTCTAAATTGTCCAACATAACGATTTAAAGTATTAATTTTTAAGCATTAAGTATAAGAGGAGATCACCAACCAAAGGCTTTATCATCCATCCAAAGTCCCTGAACTTTCAATACCTGTTCTACAACGTCCCGACCACAGCCATAGCCACCATTGGCATAGGAAATGTAGCGGGAGACGGTCTTCACTTCTGCTGACGCGTCTTTAGGACAACAAGGTAATCCGCACTCACGCATTACTTCAATATCCGGAATGTCATCACCTACATAAAGAATCTCTTCGTTTTTCAAGCCATGGCGGTCACGAAAATCATGATAATCATGGATTTTTACGGAAGAAGCCATGTAAATATCCTCAGAAGGAATTCCCAAGGCCATAAAGCGTTTGCGAACAGCTTCGGAGCGTCCACCGGTAATGATTCCCAGTAACAAGCCCTGTTTGCAGGCAAGGTGCAAAGCATAACCATCTTTAATGTTCACGGTGCGCATCGGTTCTCCATCCGGACTCATCGGTATGACGTTAGCACTCAAAACGCCATCAACATCAAATACAAGTGCTTTTATCTTTTTCAGATCGTAATTGATAGTACTCACTATATTCGGTTTTTAAATTAGGTTACCTTTCAAAAAAAACAATGCTTGTTTTAGGATAAAACTATGCTTGTTATGTACCAAAACATTGCTTGTTATGCATCGAAACATTACTTGTTATGCAAACGATGTATATTCTCGCTTACAAGCTGATACAATTCCTGCATCTCCGGTTCATCAGCAAGCATCTCCAGATGCTTATTGATTACATTTTCATCATAACGTACAGCCGGACCTGTCTGAGCCAGCTTCGGTTCCAGTTCATGCACTTTACGGGCTGTTTCATCAATCAGGGGCAGCATCGCATCGAATGGAAGATTATATTTCTTCAATAATTCAGCCGCCAGAGCATACATGTGATTCGTAAAATTACAAGTGAACACAGCTGCCAGATGCAGGCTTCTACGCTGTTCAGAGGTAACTTCATACACCTTTTCCGAAAGAACAGAAGCAATTGCTTTCAACAATTCCGTATCTTCGGGTGAATTGCTTTCTATGAAGAAAGGAACTATACGGAAATCCACCTCGCGCTGTTTGCTGAAAGTCTGCATAGGATAAAACACACCGTAACGCGAAGTTTTTCCTTCCCAAATGTTCATCGGAATACTTCCGGCCGTATGTACCAGCAAAGCATCTTCCTTACCGGCAGCAATCTCGGGTAATAATTCCACGAAAGCAGCATCCTTCAAAGAGACAATATAAAGCTGGGCATCTCCGGATACTTCCGAAAGCTCTGTTGTATATTCCGCCTCTACCGCTTGCGCCAAGGCGTACGCAGCCTCTTTTGTACGACTGTACACCTGCACTATACGAAAACCATTTTGATATAAAGCCTTGGCCAGATTCGTTGCGAGGTTTCCGGCACCGATAAAGACAATCGGCGTATCTTGCACACTCCTTTTCATCTTGTAGCCAGCCAATATAGAATAATTCCGAGAACCAGCAAAGTTACAGGCAGCAGATAGGCAGACATTGTGCCGAGTAATGCCGTTATCAATCCGAAATTCAGTATCAGCCACAGACCAATCAACACCAGTCCCACCGATTTATCACGCTTGAAGATGAGAAATATCACCGCCGTATAAAGCAGGAAATTATCCTTATTCATCACCCACGGCAGACCAATACTTGAGAAATGTATCAATTTGTCCACCAGATAAAGTATACCGAAAACAATCAACGTAACCGCTGTGGCCCTGTAAGTATCGCGGTTATTGTTTGCTTTTGCCGCACCCACCGTTACTTTCCTCCGTATTTATTGATATGAACTTTTTCCCATTGCAGATGTTCTTCACTGAAAGGCTTACGTTCCATGCCTTTGTGTCCGATAGCAACGACACTGAGCACTTGCAGTTGTAAAGGAATATCGAGCACTTCGCGCACATATTCATCGGACGGCATACCGGAAGCGGTGAAACGTTCGCGCACCTGCACCCAGCAACTGCCTAAGCCCATATCTTCTGCCTGTAATTGTATAATAATCGAAGCAATGGAAGCATCTTCAATCCACACATCACTCACCAACGGGTCAGCCGTTACTACAATTGCCAACGGTGCATCAGCAATAAATTGCGACGCTTGCGCCTTGCAATGTGATAGTTTTTCAAGCAACTCCTTATCGTCCACCATAATAAACTGCCATGCATTGGTCCGCTTGGAAGTGGGTGACATCAGCGCAGCTTTCATCAGGGTAACCACCTCTTCCTGCGTCAACTCTTCATCCGTAAATTTCCGCATACTGCGGCGAACTTTTAGCAATTCACTGAAATTTTCCATATATCATATTTTATTAGTTACAAGTTGCAAGTTACGAGCTACAAGTAGCTGCGCTATTACACCGAATGGCACTCGTAGCTTGTAACTCGTAACTTATTTAGCGCAATGCGCTAAATAACCATTTAGGAACGCAAAGATACAAGATTATTTTCTAAATTTGCAGTCAATGCCTTTGAAACTGACTACATATTACCACGGGAGTGACATCCCGGAACTGCCGGGCAATAATACATTTCACTCCATCGAGTTGTTTCATATCTACGAAGCAACCCCGGGTTATACGCCCCTTCTCATTGTTGCGTCAGAAGCCGAAAAGCCTGTCGCCAAGCTATTGGCAGCTGTACGAAAGAGCGCCCGTTTGTTCCCGCCCGCCATTATCAAGCGATGTGAGGTTTATGGCACAGGAGAGTATTTTGATGAAACTGTTGACAAGGAGTTTGTCTTTGGTGAGATGTTGCAACGGTTAACGGCTGAAGCGTTACGGGAGGCATTCCTTATTGAATTCCGTAACCTGGAAAACTCCCTGTTCGGTTATAAATCTTTCCGCAAAAACCATTACTTCGCCATAAACTGGCTACGGGTACGTAATTCATTACATAGCATCGAGCATGTAGAAAGCCGCTTCAGTCCCTCGCGCATCCGGCAAATCAAAAAAGGATTAAAAAATGGTGCAGAAGTAAAGGAAGCTCATGCTCCGGAGGAAGTGCATGCATTCTCCCAGATGCTGCACCATGTCTATTCTTCTAAAATACGCCGTCATTTCCCCAGCAGAGTGTTCTTCCTACGCATGGAAGCAGAAATGATGAAAGGGGAACAATGCAAAATATTCATTGTCAATTACAAAAGTAAAATCATAGGCGGCAGTGTCTGCATCTATTCCGAAGACAGTGCTTACCTTTGGTTCTCCGGTGGTATGCGCAAGACGTATGCCCTTCAATACCCGGGTATACTTGCCGTATGGTATGCTCTGTTCGATGCCAAGCAGCGGGGATACCGTCACCTTGAATTTATGGATGTCGGCCTCCCCTTCCGCAAGCACGGTTACCGCGAATTTGTCTTACGCTTCGGCGGTAAACAAAGCAGTACGCGTCGCTGGTTTATTTTTCGCTGGGAGTGGCTGAACAAATTGCTGAATAAGATTTACGAATAAAATTATTCCACACTCTGATACGTCAATGGCGGATCAAAGTAACGGGACATACTCTTCATATTTTCTCTGTAAGAAGGCTTTGCAAAATGAGTATTCATGAAATAATCATCTTGTTGTTTCTTCTGTTCCTGCTTGAGTGCATCCAGTTCTGCTACGTAATTGGCTGTCTTCTTACCGGAGGCATCAGAGACATCCACTGTCATACGTGCTCCCTCTGTCCTGATACTTACCGAGTGATCTGTTGAAACCGGAACATCCAATGTCTGATAAGAATCGATATCCAGTTTGAGAGTTACGGGTGTACCAGTCCATTCATAGCGGTAAGTTACGCTAGCATCGTTTTTGGAAATAATCATACGTAATGTACCATCTCCTATATTTACCCGACTATCCACTACCTTCAATTCAGAAGGAAGCTGCGGAGCAATGGTTATGGAATGATTGAGCATATCAGGACGAATTCCCAGGAAGTATTGGTTCCACACGCGGATATGCTCGCTATTACTCCACGCCTGCAGGAAAGTTCCACTTCGACGCACCCATGTCTGTCCGGCACGTGGCCATGCATCCGCATTCTCTGATAAACTGCCGACAGCACCTTCCGCAAGTGCCTGGCGGTTCATGTTCCTGAGCAAAGTATACGCGATGTCAGCTTGTCCGTTTTCTATCATCCGCTGCATGGCCATACCATTATTCCAAAGCCATATCGTGCCATTATGATAAGCATCATCTTTATGATAACGATACCATTGCTCATGATAAGGATGGAACTGTTCATCGGACTGATCGAGTGAGGACACTCCCCACGGATATACCAGACGTTCCCAAACTTCTTTTGCCTCATGCATCTTCAAGTCAGGATCAGAAACCAGTTCCAGCGCGTAGATAGCATTGGGGCGGAATTGCGCATCTCCACTTCCATCTGTATTCAGATGATCATAGATTGACTGGGCGACTGTGTCTACAAAATCCTGTTCAAAATTAGAGCGGAGACGCTCCGCGGCAAGATTCCAACGCCGGGCATCTTCTTCACGGTTCATGTAGCGGGCAAGATCCGAGGCATTCGTCAATTGGGTATACCACAATGCCTGCACATCCACAGCACGATTGCCACGTGGTGAACAAGGATACTTACTCTGCCGCTTGGCATCCATCCAAGTGTCCGCATCCGCATGGGTAAGATACCCTTTTTCGTCCGTATACAGGCGAAGAGAAGCATCCGTAGCAATCTTCACTGAAGGATAAATTTCTTTCACAAAGGCGGTGTCACCCGTATATTTCAGATAATCGTGCACCTGCATAACGAAACGAGGGGTTCCGTCAGTGGTATTATAAAGAATACCTTCCAGATTCAGACGATTAGGTACACGTCCGTAAGTAGGAGATGTAGAAATGGTGTCCTGATAACGTGCAAATGACGCAAGAATATCACGTGCCGTATCAAACTGCCCCGTACAAAGCACTGCACCCGGCATAGAGATAAACATATCCCGCCCCCAGAAGTCCGTGAACCAGGGTAAACCGGCATACATACCATAACCACCGTGCTGATGAGTGATCAACTGATCATTGGTAAGCATAATCCAGGCAAGGGCATGATCCAAAGAATCCAGATTGGTCTTTAAAGGATTATGGTCCAGTAAGGATTGAATACGCTGACTACGTGCAGCCGACCACTTCTCTCCTTCTTTACGGAAACCGTCTATTACTTGCCGGCTATCTTCTTCCGTACCAAAAGCAATCAGGAAACCACCTGCAGCAACCGGAACAGTTATCAGATTATCTGCAAATTCAATCCCTGCCTCCGCTACGGGTGCTATACGTATTACATTTTCCGGTGACTCTTTCGCTGTATAGAGTACAGAATTTCCATCCTTCCGTGCATCCACCACATTTTCCCCCATCAGCATGAATGAGATCTGCTTCCCTTGTACACTATCCATACGAACATACAGCAACTTCGGTTCATCCACCAGACAGAATGTTTCCACAGCCTTTTCATATTGGCGAACTAATTTATCAGGATATACCGACGTACAGGCATTTTTCCGAAGCAATCTTTCTCCATCCACATACAAACGGTAATCGGCAAAGATACGTTTGGCATAAATATTCCAGCCTGCATACCAATCTCCCCAATCATCCGTAGAGGTCATTCCATAATAGAAACCTCCGTTTTTGTCTGTATAAGAATATTCACGTGACTGTCCGTCAGGTATGGTAATGCCTAATTCGTTCGTACTTAGTGTAGACAATTCTTTTACATTTTCACTACAAGCCATCACTAAAAAAGAAGTAGCTGCGAGTAATATCCCCGCAGCTTTCTTCGAAAAGCATAAATTCACTTTGTTGTTGATCATATTTACAGCAACTAACCTATTTTATCGTAACTAATCTATTTCATTATTTTGCAAACCTGTACTCTGCCATCTTCCATATAAGCCCGTGCCATATAATAACCAACGGGCAAAGCAGACAAACCGACAGAAGTACATTTTTCCTGTGTCATCACCAGCATTCCATTCACAGAATATACTTCTACGCGTTTAGCTTCTCCGCCAGGCAGCACCAAAGTATCTATACCTCTATTGTAATATATTAAAAGTTTTTCGGCATCAGGAGCAATAGCCTCGATACCTGTCAGAGTCGGTTTAAAGTTCGTAAAGAGACGGAATTCATGGGCAGGAACAGCAATAGTCTGTGTAGTGCTTGATACATTCAACGCCTCATTGTCTTTCAGTAACTCATACCATGTACCAGTTTCCTGGAAAGTTACAGAAAAGTTCTTATCTGCCAGCGTAAAGTTGCCAACAACTACAAGAGACTTGCCGTCAATGGAAGTAGCCGACAAAGTACGTCCATTGTCCCAGTTAGCAGTACCTACTTCCCAACTAAATGTAGTGCTTGAAGCAAACAGTTCAGGATAGGAATGACGTAAATCTAAAAGAGCAGCATACGTCTCATACAATTTCTTTCGGTCAGCATCTTCAAAGTAGTCCCAACGTATCGGCTTGGGGTCAGTACGAAAACCACCTTGATCATCATATTTAGAACCATCGCTATTGTTATTTATTGAGAAATCATATCCTAACTCACCAAATTGCCAGATCATCTTTGGTCCGGGTACGGTAAGAAAGAAAGCCGCATTGGTGGCTAAACGTTTGGTACGGGTAGAGAGATTAATATTACTTCCTGTTGCAGGGCTCATTCCGGTATTTGTACTCGTAGTTGATGCTATTACTCCGGTATTTCCCCATTTCCAGGCTTTAAACCCTGTACGTTCTTCATCATGACTTTCCATATATCCTACTAAGCTACCGGCAGGCATACTGGATGTTCCCGCAAATAAACCAGAAAAATCGGTTTTTGAGCCACTCCATCCCATAGCAGTTTCACAATATGCTTCATTTTTATTACGCCATAGCAAGATGCCCGCATCTCCTAACTGCTTTTCTTCACTGAGAGCTGCCAGATGTTCAAAAATAACATAAGCACCCGGTTGCCGCTTTTGTACGGCAGCCGACATACGCTTCAAGTTAGCAATACGTGCATTATCCGGTCCATTTGCCCAGTCATTCTCCCCATAAGAAGTATTAGAGAAACCTTTCGTAAAGTCATAACGGAAACCATCAATTTTATATTCCGACATCCAGAAACCGGCCACACTATCTACCAAAGCACGGGTATACTCACTCTCATGATTAAAATCATATCCCCATGAAAGGCTCGGATTCTTGATATTTGATTCTTGATTATACCACGGATTATCAGCAGAGGGCTTCCCATCTGCATCCTTGTACAGAAGATAGAAAGGAGACTGCCCAAAGCTATGATTCAGCACAAGGTCGATAATAACGGCCATACCCTGACTGTGACACTCATCTACAAAAGTTCTTAAGTCATTCTTTGTACCATAATACTTATCTACAGCAAAATAGAATGAAGGATTATACCCCCAGCTCGTGTTTCCTTCAAATTCATTAACGGGCATTAGTTCTATTGCGTTTACCCCCAGATTCTTCAAGTACTCCAGTTTTTCTTTTGCAGCATTGAATGTATGTTCTTCAGTAAAATCACGAATCAACATTTCATAAATAACCAATTGCTCAGAAGCCGGACGTTCGAAGTTTTTCACTTTCCAATTATATGCAGTCTGGCCAGTCTGTAGAACAGAGACAATGCCTTCTGCCTTTCCGGCCGGATAAGGTTTCAAATTCGGATATGTCGTACTTTCAATATACGAATCATTCCATGGGTCCAGTACTTTATCAGTATAAGGATCTGCAATATAAATAGAACCATCTACCAAATACTGGAAAGCATATTCTTCACCTTTTGTCAGCCCGGAAAGAGTTATCCAGAAATATTCACCATCTTGTTTCAACTGATAATCCGATTTAGGAGTCCAATCGTTAAAGTCCCCCACTACATATACGTACTCCTTTTTGGGAGCCTGCAATACTAAAGTTGCTTCTGTATCACTAATATAGTTAATACCGGGACGCACTCCTTGGGGCATTTTCTCCGAGGTGCTTGTCCCATTCAGTACTGTTACTTCCTGTGTAGCAGAAACAGTTTTACCATTGGCTGTAGCTTCTGCTTTCAACGTATATCTGCCGGCAGTTGAGAACGTGTGAGATTTAGAAATGGTAGTAGCATTAGCTTCCATGGCTATTTCAGTAGCATCTACATAGAGTTTCAAAGCAGAGGCAACAGAAGCCGAAGCTTGAATTGTAAGAGCAGTATTGGTAATCATATTTTCTTTCTCGGCAGGTTGATCAAAACGAACGGTTAAACCGGCAGTATGTACATCAACAAAGATATCTTTGCCCCCCGTGTCTTTGCCTTCTTTTGATTTATCTGCACTACGAAAAACAAAAGCTAACTGTGTTACTGTTTCTCCATCTTTGACACCATAATATTCACGAATATTGGGGGTTATTTTCAGCTGCCATTTATCATTTCCTAATGAAGTCAATTTATACTTCGCCGAATTATCTCCCCAAGTGGGGGCATATTGCCAAACTGTGTTCCCAATTGTCACTCCCGTATGCGCATATACATCACCGGTAAAGCCTTTCAACCCAGCCGTACCTTTCGTTGCATCAAAAACAATGGTGACTTCATCATTCTCCGTTGGAAAATCCGGAGTAGTAGTTACTATTTGCGCCTGCATAGCTAAAATAGCTAACAAGCAAATAAAAAAAGCGTAGAGTCTTTTCATTCGGTATCAATTTATAGTTAATGGTTCAAAAGTACAGTAGTTATTCCGGATTATCAAGTGCTTGAAACAGAAGAGGAAGAAGAAGTAATGCAAACGGTTGCATGAAACAGCGAAACAAGAATAAAAAATATCCCATTCCATTTTATTCTTCAACATAGAAAGCGTACATTTGCTAATAGATACAATTATCATGTGCCACTAAGAAAACTCAAAATGAATAGTATTCCCGAAAATGAAAGTCTAACTGTAGAGTTCAAATCATCTTTTAATATAGAAGTGATAGAAACATTAGTAGCAGGAGACCGTTCAACAATTAGTAAACGAAGTAAAAAGTAAAACTGCTCCGATATTAATACCCGATGCTGAAGTTTCAGAATTTGAAGGGAAACAAGTTCTACAACTCTCTATACAAGAATATCCGATAAAGCCCGTATCCGTTCAAGGCAAATATTTCAAACGGATAAAGAACTCCACACATCAAATGACGATAAATGAAGTTGTAAATATGCATTTGCAAACAATGAATTCCAGCTGGGATGCATATATAGACCCCATACATTCCATTGAAGATCTCTCATTAGAGAAAGTTCAAAAAGCAATAGACCTATTACGTTCCAGAGGACGAAATATTACCGAAGACCCTTTATCTTTTCTCGTAAAATATGATATGTTACGAGAAGAAAAAATAACGAATGCCGCTTTTCTGCTATTTCACAAAAATGACCACATCATTTCAACCATAGAGTTCGGCTTTTTCCAGTCAGATATTATCATAAAGGATTCCTTGCGTTCTAAATCTGACATATTAACACAGATTGATGAAGTCATGAACTTTGTTAAAAAGCATATTAACAAAGAAGTCATTATCACCGGAAATCCGCAAAATACAGAACGCTGGCAATATCCCTTAGAAGCCATAAGAGAAATAATATTGAACATGATAGTTCATCGCAATTATCAATCTCCGGCAGATTCTATAGTAAAAGTATATCCGGATAAGATTGAATTCTTTAATCCGGGATTATTACCGGAAGAGATTACCATAGCTGATCTACTCAACAACAACTATAGATCAACCCCTCGGAACAAAGTAATAGCAGACTTTTGTAAAGACTTAGGACTAATCGAGAAGTATGGTTCCGGCATTCGCAGGGTAATTACCATGTGCCAAGAAGAAGGAATGGAAATACCCAAAATCTCACAAATATCTAATGGAGTAAATGTTACTTTTATAGCGAAAGAGAAAGCTACCCCCCAAGCTACCCCCCAAGCTTTGAACGAAAATATTCAAAATTTATACAATAAACTTATAGACGGAAAAGAATATAGCAGGGAGGAACTTATGAATATTCTGAATTTATCCGACCGTAAATATGTGCAAGACAGCTATATCAAGCCTTTAATAGATTTAGGTTTACTTATCCTGAAATACCCCGATAAGCCTAAACATCCCAAACAACGGTATATATGCAAGAAGCAATAGCTCAGCTTCTCAGACTCAGTTTTTTTCTTGCAAGAGATGGCGAATATGCAGTCTTTCGCTTAGCATGCACTAAGCTGATAAGCGTTTTGTCTGCCACTACCAGCTGGTTCCCAATCGTTCATTAATTGAACTGGGACGTTCCACTTTCGTAACAGATAGCATCCGATCGCAATTCTCCCGCTATGTATCCGCCTGGTGGGTAAAGTTGTGCCGCCAAGCGGTCAGTGGCGAAGAAATTGGCGGAGAAATGTATAACCTTGCGGGACGTTGGTGGGGTAACGTATCAAGGGATGAAAGTATTGAACTGGATGTTGTAGCGGAAAGTTTGGACAGAAAAAAATTGCTGGTCGGAGAATGTAAATGGACGGAAGGGGAAGACGCGGACCGGCTCATCTACGAACTGACAGCCAAAGCACGAAAGCTTCCGTTCCTGAAAAGACAGGAAATTGTTCCGGCGCTGCTCCTTAAACAAAAGCCTGTCCACGGAAATAATGCTCTGGTGATAACGCCTCAACAAATCATTGATATCATCGGTTAAAAAAGAGCTTTTAAACAGGCTTTAAACTTAGTAGTAATGACTCGATTACTACTAAGTAGTTGACCGCCCTACTAAGGTATCCTCTCCTTTAGTACAATCTCTTCATCACCCTTTAGCAAATAAGTATGGCAACAGTTTGCTGAAACTACATAGTTTTTAGTAACTACTGTTTTTTCTCCTATTTTACCAACAAACTGCAACTCAATCTCTTTTCCTGCAAAATCTTCTCTATCAAGATCTGAAGCGATGATATATGTATGAAATTCTTCTCCCCAGTTAGGAACATCCCGTACTTTTCCTGTAGCAACTTCTATGACTTCATAACTATCCAATACGACAGGTGTATCATCTTCGTATTTTATTTCAACTCCAATATTGCAAAACTTGTCAGTACAATTAACTTCAGAACAATCCTCGGCATCACTGTTATCTTTATCGCTACTACACCCGGTACATAAAATTGCAAAAAATAAAGAGGCAAAAAATAATAAGTTTTTCATAAGTAATATATTTTTAGGTTTCTACTTAGATAGTAAATGCTCCCAAAGCTACAATACTGCATTCTATAAGCAAAAAAATGCCATTCTCATTTTACTATCCATATGAGATAAAAAAGCTCAATCCTTTCACCTCATTGAACATCCGCATATCTTTTTTCAATATTCATAAAGTTCTCCACTACCCTCCAATATTCTTCCTTATCATGTGGACGTGGTTGCCAATCAGGATCGGGACTATTACTCACAGCTTCATTCCAATTAGTATCATCCATAAACTTATAGTCAACAGTACAAGAGGATAATTCTCTTATTGGTTTAAGGAATATATATCCATCGAACAAATCGGATAGAATAAAATCTTTATGCCCCATTGAATAATAACTATAATCGCGTAATTCACCAATATGAGAACCTTTCAAATCAAAGCCAATGGGGTTGTTCTGAGATTTTTCCATTATTAGTTCTAACTTTCCAGCCGCTGGGGAAATTAATGTTGGTTGCTGGTTAGGATAATTAAAGAAAGGCTGGTGCAAAGCTACAGATACTACTTTATTGCCATATTTATCGTACAGCAAATTTCCTAAAAAGCGATTCTCATAACGTACAAAACCAGAAGAAGTATAATCATAATAAGGAAAACGGTAGGACGTAAATGCATGAATAGTCCCAGTCAGAACCAATATTTTCTCGTGAACAGCCAACACTTCACGTTCCAACAATGCACACCGAAAGTCTTCTGTATTCCCTAAAGGAAACACTTGCTTCATATTTTCCGGAGTTCTAGCTCCTTCAAACTTTTCCCAATTGTAGCGATAACTAATATTTAAAACACGAAACTTTTTCGCTTGCTCCGGTAATGAGTGATTCCATTCCCAAGCTGCTTTATAGAGATTCATATACTCAACTATAGCCCAACGGGTATTATAATTGAACATCAGTTGACGAGCTAAATTCTCATTATATCTTGGTGCATTTATCAATGAATCCAATTGCTTCTGATCCTCATATGCTCCAAATTCCATACCTAACATATAGATACCATTCGCATACAACTTCGGTATCATTTTTCTAACGAAGTCCAAATTTTCCTTAACACCATGGTCTTCAGCCAATAACACGATGTCAGCATCTTTAAACTTAGAAATCAAATAATCATCAGGCGACATATCTGTATCCTTTTTATCACAAATACAATCTTTTCTATCAGTTCCTAAAAGAAATAATAACGGATTATCTAAACGCTTATTCCAATCCACTTCAGTATGCGCAGCTCCCGGAAACACTTTAGACACCCACATTGGTCCTTTCCAGCCTTTCTTCCTCATCAATTTGTCCAGTTCATCCTGATAAGGAGAATAATAAGCATCTAAGGTAGCATCTCCTCTATCCATATAAATTATACGACTGTTAGCCGTCGGAAGGTTCTCATCAAGATAATTCCTAAAAGCTCTCGACCATTGGTCCGCTTTTTCTTTAGATAGTTCCTTACTTAAAATCATGGGAACATGAGTTGACATACATGCAGCCCCTCCAAATACTTCCGGGTATTCACAAAGTGCATATAGTGAAATTAGGCCACCCATACTGGAGCCCATCACAAAAGTATGCTCAACACTCTTATTCGTGGAATATTCTTTATCAATAAAAGGCTTTACTTCTTCTACCAGAAAACGAAGATAGTTATCTGCATTAAAACTAACATTCCCCGAAACTACACTATCTGGTAAATTCCTCAATGCTTTTTGAGGAAAGTAGTCTGCATATCTCGTTTCCGGGATGTTTGCCACTCCTACAACAATACAAGGCCTAATCTTCTTTTCATTCAAAAGTTTTCCAACAACTTCATCGATTCCCCATTCTTGTTTATTCCAAGTGGTATTTGCATCAAACAGCATTTGACCATCATGCATATAAAGAACATCATATCTTTCTTTTGTTGAGTAATCTGTAGGTAACCATACGAAAACATCACGAGAAGGAACAATGGTAGAATTAAATCGATAATATTCTATAAGTTTCCCTGATGATACAGTTTGTTGAGCAATGGTCCATTGGCACAGCAACAGAGATAATAATATAAATAAAAGTCTTGTTTTCATACGCTAAATTATAAAATAATCACTCTCTTTTTCCATATTCTCCTGTAGCACCATTTCTTTTAAATTACTCCAATCCAATTCAAGCATTAAAAATACTATAGGAGCAATACTTTCTTCATATCCCAATATTATAATTGGAGCACAAGCACTTCTTTAGGTTGTAAATGAAGTATTCTTCCTAAGGACACATCACCGTTCGTCAACACATTCTTCGAACTAATCTTATCTCCTATCACTTCTTTATAAGAAGCCAAGTCCAAATCAACTTCTTTATTTATTCCATTCATTATAACCAGTATACTTCTTCCATCATAGGAACGCTCATACACATATACATTATTACGAGGCATAAAATGTTTCATCTTACCTTTAGAAATAACATCATTTCCTTTACGCCAATGCAGTAACTTGCTCATAAAATCGAAAGCTTCCTGCTGCATAGCCGTTCTTCCATTTTCCTGGAAAACAGACATTGCATCTCCTTTCCAACCTCCCGGCATATCCGGACGTACATACCCAAAATCTATTTTATTACTACCAGACATTAGTAATTCCTGCCCATAATACAATTGTGGTATGCCCGGAATTGTCAATAACATGGTAACTGCCTGTTTATATGCATTCAAATTTTCCGGATCCTCCAACAAGAAGCGATCCGTATCATGATTTTCAAGTAGACGCATCACATTGTTTATGTCAGGATAGCAAAAATCATAAGCAAAATGTTCGAAAAGAAGCTGTAAACCAGTATCCCAGGAAGTTTCTTCATGGAAAACTTTACCAGCTATTGTTCGCAAACGAAAATCCATCACAGATTTCAGCTTTGTATTAGCTTTCTCATTAACCACACTATTTTGTTGCCAATATGCAGTACCTACAGGGTTATTGGGAATCATTACTTCACCTACAATATTGAAATTTGGATATTCCTCAAAAACTTCTTTACACCAACGAACCATCATATCCGGATCCGGATATACATATGTATCTTGGCGAATACCATCTAAATCTGCATATTCAATCCACCAGATTGAATTCTGAATCAAATAATCAGCAAGAAAACGATTTCTTTGATTTAAATCGGGCATTGTAGGCACAAACCAACCATCCGTCAGTTCCTGCTTATCTATATCCGAAGCATAAGGATCAAAAAATACAGTTTTATTATGATTGGTCTCGATATATTTATGTGAATTATTAAACCAATTCTGCATTGGTGGATCAAGCAGCCAAGGATGATTGGTTCCACAATGATTAAAAACCATATCCATTATCAGTTTCATTCCACGTTGATGTATAGATTCCGCCAAACAAACATAATCTTCATTAGTTCCTAAACGAGGATCTATTTTATAGTAATCCGTTGCAGCATAACCATGATAAGAGCCTTCACCCATATCATTTTCCAAAACAGGAGTTGTCCAGATTGCCGTAATCCCCAAGCTATCCAAATAATCAAGATGTTGCATAATACCGGCTAAATCACCACCATGACGAGCATTTACATCCTTACGATTTACTGTATAAGGATACTTCATCTGTATATAGTCATTGCTTTCATCACCATTGGCAAAGCGGTCCGGCATTAATAAATATACGACATCAGAAGAATTAAAGCCAATCCTATCTTCTCCTTTACGTTGGCGTTCTTTCAATTCATAAGTATAATTCAGCTTACGTTTTCCTTTAATGAATTCTATCTGAAATTTACCCGGCACCGCATCTTTTACATCTAAATACAAAACCAGATAGTTTGGACTCTCCATTGGGCAGACTTCCTTTAAAACAACTCCCGTATGATTAATTTCAGGTTTATATGTTGCTATATTTGAACCATATACCATCAACTGTAAACGGGTATTCTTCATGCCAGACCACCAAAAAGCAGGTTCCACTTTTTCTATCTTCTCATTTTTCTTTCCTGAATAATGTGAAGAGAGCCAAGCTGAATTATCCTGTGAAGGAATAATAGAAGATTCAAACTTAGAATATTCAATAAGTCTTTCTGACGACATGATTTGTTTAGCAAATCCCAATTGACATAGCAATAAAGCAAAAGATAAAAATAAAGTTTTAGTTTTCATCATACATAAAATAAAAGATACTATTTACAAAGGTTGAACAAACAGACTAAACTCTTTCATTGCAGGAAGAACTTTGCCCGTATGATTATCAAAAAGCCCACGATTAATCCAACCTTCTGTTACATTATTACCGCAAGCGTTTTCCTCGGGGAACCACCAAAATAATCCCGTCACGTTGGCATGACGACGTAATTCAGCCACAAGTTCGTGAGTGAATATGCGCTGTCCTTCAGTAGTTATAGGATAGAATTCAGAATGTTCATCCGCACTTTTTGCCCATTGGTCATTCTCATGCGAATAGTAGGCGGCAGTCTCCACTATCATCACCTCTTTATCAGGAGAGTCAACAGCGAGAGAATCGAGCGTAGCAGCAAGTACCCCCACGGCTTTATGCCACATAGGATAATAACTAAGCCCTATAACATCGTAATCAAGCTTTCGTAAATGGTTATAGTAAGTTTTAGTTTTGTTCCACTCTCCTGCTTTCTCCGTATGGATGATTATCTTTGCTTTAGGACAAATTTCCCGACAAGCTTTGGCACCACTTTCCAGCAGCTTCACAAGCAAATCCCAATTTTCCATTCCAAGCGGATCCACCTTTGCCACTGGCCACAACATGCCGTTAGTTATTTCATTACCCACTTGTATGAGGTCAGGAGAAGCTCCCGCTTTCACCATAACCTCAAGACTATTTTTAGTATATTCATATATACTATCCGGCAATGAAGCTACATCAACATTCTTCCATCTTTCAGGCATAAATTGCTTACCGGGATCAGCCCATGTATCAGAGTAATGAAAATCAAGCATAAATTGATAACCTTCTTTTTTTATTTGCTGTCCAAATTTAGTCACATAATCTAAATCTTGGCACACTCCTTCACCTTTATGTTCAGCGGAAGCTTTTGAAGGGTCAACAAAGAGACGAACACGGATGGCATTCCAGCCTTGCTCTTTAAAATATTCAAGAGGTTTTACCGCCCTTCCCTTTTCATTACGATATATGGTTCCAGCTTTCTCATAACTTGGCAACAAAGAAATATCACCACCCAAGAGACGTTGCTGAGCATGAACTCCAGCACATAAAGCAAACAAAAATAAGATAACGAATACTGATCTGAAATTTTTCATAATGATATTAGTGATTGTTTCAATGAAAAAGCAAAAGCCCTCTTCCCCGTTTTTCAATGCGAGAAAGAGGGCTTCTATAAAGTGCCAAATAATCTTAAACTTTTAAATTATTATAGATGATCTACTGTTAACCTTCACTAGTTAGCGGCCTCAATCGTACAATAAGCTTTGCCTTCACAAAGAGGATAAAGATTGATGATATATTTACCAGCCGTTCCAATCTTCAGATTAGCAGCACCGTCATTAGTAGTCAGACTTTCGATAGTACCGCCCCAACTAATATCCCAAGCACCATTAGCACGGAACTTAAGTTCACCCTCAGACAGTTCAGCAGTAATAGACCAGCAATGATTTTCCACGCTATATACCATATCCGTATCGGCATCCCAGCCACCAGAAGTGGCAGAACCAATGATACCTATCGCAATGGGAGTCAAGGTATAACTCTTTTCATTCAAGTCAACAATCACCTGATAGAAACCTGCCTCTTCGGTCATCATTATATTGGCAGCATCAGCGGCAGTATTGAAATCTGCGCCATAGTTAGTACCATTCCAACTATCCTCCGAACTGAACTTGAAACCATTTTGGTTGAGATACATATACCCCTTGTAGATATTATTGAATTCAGGACTTGCCATCACATCAATATGTTTCCATCCGTTTGCATCACCAGCCATATAAAGATATGCAGTAGCAGGAGCAACCGAATAAGTGTAATTAACAGCATCAAATGTAACTACAAAATGCCCTTGTCCAGTAATTGTAGGAGTTTCCACATTATACACATCACCTGTCCAAACAGCAAAGTTTTCAGTCTTATCATCACCATTTACACGGCAACCAATCTGCCCAGCATTAGCACCGTCCCAACCGGTAGCTATATCATAAGCTTCATATAGCTTAAACCAATTAGAACCTACATTCTTAGTTTCTATTGTAGCTTGATAAATCCCCTCTTTACCTTCAACTGACTTCATAGGAATAGGATTTTCTACGTCCCATCCACTACCATTTTCTACAAAATCCCCCATCAGCACATATCCATCAGCTGAAATTTCCGGAGTAGTAATCGGAGTAAGTTTAGCTTGAGAAGTACCAGAAGTGTTTACCGCTTCACCGTTTTTCAATTTAACAGCAACATTCATATTTACATTGAGTACACGCTCTACATGAGCACGGCTGAAGAAAGCATCGCGAACAACAGAATCAAGTTCAAGAGTATTCACCTTCACAATATTCCCTTCTTTAAATGCCGCATTGATAGTCACACCGTTAATATTTATGCTGTTCATCTTAATAGAAGCCACCTCTGAATTCGATGAAGAGAGAACGGCTATTTCCACAGAGTCTGTCTTTTGCTCTTCCTCTGCGATAGTGCTGTAAAACTTATCCATGTCCACAACTGCACCGGAACCTGCAGCGAAATTGATTTCATATTTAGCGGCAGCCTCTTCGGGAGAATTGGATTGGGGCTCAGCCCAATCCGTATAATCTTCCGTACAAGCACCTAAGGTAATTCCGGCGAGGAATATACCTGCGAGTATTTGATTTTTCTTCATAATGTTTTTCTTTTAAAATAAGATTATCATTCAGGTTATTTTACCTCACCCGTATCTACACCGTCTTCAGTAACACCTACAGTAAGATAGAGTTTTTGGCCCGCTCCAGCATTTACGCTGTATTCAGAACCCATATCAGTGTTCCAATTGCTGGCTATATTTGCATTCTCACGCCAGAAAACTTTACCCTCCAAAAGCGTAAATTCAGTTTTCCACCAATCAAAATCACCTACTTGAGCATAGGCACGTAACTCACCTCCAGATACAAATTCAGCAGATATCCATTGACCAGTATTATCAGCGGGAGCAACCATCGGGGCAGAAGGAGGCGTAGGAGTAAATCCTCCATTAGCATCACCTGTAACCAGAAGTTGTGCAGGATAAAAAGTCAGTGTGTAATCAATAGCTTCACCATTAATCTTACCCTTAATGTAGAGTGTATACCATCCACCATTTTTCACCTTCACATTACCACCATTATCAGAAACATCCGCACCGACTTGATCATCAATAGTTTTAAAATCGGCATGGCCCAGCCATTGTTGAGGATAAGTTCCCCATTTGAATTCGGCATCATTAGGAAGGTAAACTATTGTAAAGAAGTTACCGGCCATACCATTAATCAGTGCCATTGGTCTCCAAGTTGTCCAAGCAGTTCCGATACTCGAACCGCATACATAGATATCCTCAGGCAATGTAATACTCGGAGCCTGATAGGTAGCTATTACTTGAATCTTGATAACATTAGAGTAACAACTCCCCAACTCCATACCATTAACATTGGCATGTAAGCGTACATAAAGGTCTTTCACTTCATTAGAAGGATATGTCACACCTTCATTGGCATCCTGAAACATAGTAATTACAGCATCATTCAATCTACTACCCGATACTTTAATGGTAGCAGAAGTCGAGCTTGCCACAACTTTGTACACAGGTTCTTCCGCACTGAAATCTTCAAAAGAAATCTCCACATCATAGTTAGTACTCAAAGGTATGCCACCATAATCAGGTTGGCTGGTAGTAAAAGTGAGTTGATCAGTAGTCAGCAAGTCCAATACATTATTGGCTGCGTTGGCAGGCATATTCAATACAAATCCTGTAGTATTTTCGTGGAATGTAGGATTGCTATCCATATCTTTCTCACATGAGGTGACCAACACCAAAGTAAGAACGGGCAGCAACATTCCTAACAGTATCTTTTTCATATTATTGTTTCGATTTTAGTAAATTCGGTAATAAATTCTATTAATAACGCGGATTTTGAGACAAGTTCTCATTGCCATTAATGTCATCGGCAGGAATAGGATATACGTTAAAGAAGTCTTCCACGCTCTTTCCTTCTGCTACACCACCCTTAAAATCCCAAACGTATTTGTCACCTGTGAAAAGACCAAAACGGATCAAATCACTACGACGACGACCTTCCATATAGAACTCACGACACCATTCATCAATAATATATTGTTCGGTAATGGTAGCAGGAGTAGAAGCACCTGCACGGCTACGCAAAACTTCAATATCAGCACGCGCTTGTTGCGGGTCACCAGTCAAACGGAACTTAGCCTCTGCACGAGTCAGATACATTTCAGCATAACGTATCAAAGGGATATCCACATCGGGGAATTCATTATGTGAAGTCGCTGCACCATCTGTACGAATGTTACTCCATTTCACAATAGAAAGACCAGAGTTAAAGCCCGCAATTTGTTCAGCCTGTAACTTACGAAGTCCGCCACCACAACCCGAATAGAACAATGCACGATGGTCGTTAGCCTTCTTCTGCACATCTTTGGTAGTAGTACCTGCTGCTTCATCAAGAGCGATAATCTTAGCCTCAGTAGCTCCATCGGGGGCTTTCTCAGTAGCAATCGGACAATCTTCGAGCGTAGAGAAGAATTTCTTAACCAAAGCTGCACGGGAGAAGTTACAGCTCCAACCATTGGAAGTACCCATATAAGGCATTCCGGTGATACGGGTAGAACTTACCAGATAGTTGGCACCACTATAACATTTCGTTTTAGCACCATCCTGACGGATAGGCAGGATGATTTCTTTCATAGCTTGCGGATTTTGGTCATTATCAGCCATAAACACTTGTTCATAACCAGTATAGCCATTCTTTTCAACTTTAGAAAGTTCATATTTCCCATCAAGCAGATCGCAATAGTCAATAGCCTTCTGATAGTCTTTTACCGCACCTTTGGTATAAACAGCAGAGTTCAGAGCCAAACGGGCATGGAGCATATAAGCGGCACCTTTATCGGCACGTCCAAAGTTAGAAGAGTTATTGAATGCACCCACTTCGGCAAGATCCGGTTCTATGTTGGTCAATTCCTTGTCAATCCAGTCATAAAGTTCTTTACCGGCTTTCTCTACGGGCAACTCATAAATGTCATACGTAGTCTTGAAAGGAGCCTTTCCCCAAAGGTCGAGGAAGTACCACATGTGAAGGGCACGCAAGAAACGAACTTCTGCACGATACTGTTTATAATCAGGATCATCAGCTTTATCCTCAGTGTTAGTGAGATAGAAATTACAAAGAGTAACATCAAAAGCCAGACGCTGGAACGTCCATTGCACGCGAACAGATGAAGCCGTCCAGTCAATATTGGTGATTTGAGGAATATCAGCGTCAGTCTGCCAAGCCCAAAGGCATTCATCGGTACAAAGTTCTTGCAGATTGAATGTAGTACGGTAGAATCCGCTTTCACCTTCATCACTACTGATATCTCCACTACCGGCAGGACCTTTCTGGCCTGTCAGACCCAGTGTACTGTAGATTTTCGCCAACAGTTCCATATCTCCATACGATGAACTGGACTGCGGATCGATAGACGAAATATTCAAGTCGTTGACACACGACGTTGCCACTCCACCCATAAGAAGGGCTGCAAGGGCTGTTTTCAAAAATATATGTTTCATCATTATATGCATTTAATAGGTTAAAAATTCAGGCTTAAGCCAACTTGAATGCTGAAAGGACGCGGATAAGGATTGGAATCAATACCGCTTGCTACCTCAGGGTCGATGCCTTTATATTTAGAAATAATAAAAGGATTTTGAGCAGTAAGGAACGCACGGCCAGAGCATGTTTCATGACCGGCTACCTTAAATAGTGCAGGGAAAGAATAACCTAAAGTAATGTTTGAGCACTTCAGATAAGAAGCATTACGTACGAAGTAATCGCTCAAATAATTATCGTTACCTACTCCTACACCGGTAAAGCCCAATGCTACAGCCTCGGCAGTAGAGTTATGCAGGGCACTGTTAGAATACAAGCCGGATTGGCTGACCATTGCACGATTCGACAAGAAATCGTAATAAACATAGTTACCAATAGAAGCACGGAAAGACATACTCAAATCCCAGTTTTTATAGAGGAATTTAGTTGTAAGACCCATAATAACATCAGCAGAGGGTTTCTTGTAGAAATAACGGTCACCATTGTCAATACGTCCGTTACCATCACGGTCTACGTACATACCTTCAATAGGTTTACCATTCTCATCATATACTTGCTGATAAACAAAGAATGAGTTAGTTGCTTTACCTACGGTATTTGCCTGAATCAAGGTATTGTTACCACGGCTGATCTTATCTCCCGACCATGCATAATAGCCTGCATCGCCATCCACCAAGTCAGTAATTTCATTATGGTTCCAAGCAATATTATAGCTTACATCCCAAGTAAAATCTTTAGTTACAATAGGTTTGGCATTAATAGAGAATTCCACACCGTAATTCTTCAGCGAACCGATATTCTTTGTCAACTGAGAACCAAACTGCATACCTACAGGAATAGTGATAGAATTCAGCAAATCTTTGGTTTCGCGGTAGTAACCATCAATATTGGCTGTGATGCGGTTATTCAGGAAGCCCAAATCGATACCGGCATTATAGGTAGTTGTAGTCTCCCACTTCAAGTCAGGATTGTAAGCCGACGGACGCATCGTACCATAGTAAGTATCGCCAAAAGGATACTGAGCGAAAGAGTCGCTTGAAGTATAATGAGTTTCATAACCGAAATCAGAGTTAATATCCTGCTGACCTGTCATACCCCATCCCAAACGAAGTTTGAATTCATTCCACCAAGTAAGATTCTTCATAAATGCCTCTTCATTGATTTTCCACGCCAATGCCACAGAAGGGAAGTAACCCCATCTATTGTCTTCAGAGAAACGAGAAGAACCATCGGCACGGAACGTAGCCGTAAGCATATATCTGTTGAGCAACGTATAATTTAAGCGACCGAAGTAAGAAACTAAAGAGTTATGCGTAGCCCATGCTTGTTCCTCTCTCAATTTGGCATCATGAGGAGTACCATCGTAAGGATCGGTACCTTGACCATAGTCATAACCACTGCGGTGGAAGTGACTTTCTTCGGCACCAACCATTATATCAAAATTATGGGCGCCTATTTCCTTAACGTACTGAGCATAAGCATTAGCTGTGACACTATATTTATAAGTCTGCGTTATACCATTCCAACCAAAGTAGTTGTTAGAATAAGAATACTTGGAGATTATATCGTCCTGCTTACTTTCAGTATACTGTCCACCATAACTGGCATGCAGACGTAAATCTTCAAAGCCATGTACCTTATAGTCTACATCAAAGTTACCTGTAAAGTCATTGGCAACAGCCTGTACATCCTTAAGTTTCAACAGAGCTAAAGGATTCTGAGGAGCATTGGGATTATTAGTATATTTCCATTCTGCATTGAAATCTTTAGGTGACTGCGAATGTTGAAAATAACCATCGAAAAATGGAGCACGGGCATCATCAGCATCAAAGTATACCGGCTGAGTGGGATCCATTGAAAGAGCAGAACCTATTGCACCGCCTGCATCAGCATAACGGTCTTTCTCATACATATACTTAGCGTTAATCTTCAAATTGAGGTGATCATCGAAGAAAGAAGGAGAAAGATTCAAGCCGACATTGGCACGGCGCATCCATGAGGTTTCAACGATACCGTCAGAAGCGTTATATCCCAAACTCAAACGGTAAGGCATATTTTTCAAACCACCGGATACTGATACATTATGACTATGAGAGATAGCAGTGCGGAATATTTGATCTTGCCAATCAGTATTAGCATTACCCATACCTACTTCACCGGCTTTATCGCCCCAGATGTTATTAACAAGTTCACGAAACTCATCACCATTGAGTACATCATACTTTTTCTGGATCATAGAAATTGTCATGTCACCGTTGTAAGAAACCTTAGGAGCAGAACCACTCTTACCTTTCTTAGTGGTAATAATGATAACACCGTTTGAAGCACGGCTACCGTAAATGGCAGTAGCAGAAGCATCCTTTAAAACTGTAAAAGTTTCAATATCATTCGGATTAACCATAGCCAAAGGATTACTCATTCCTTTTGGAGTATTGTTATCAATGGTCAAACCATCAATAACAATCAACGGATCGTTTGAAGAATTAAGAGAAGATCCGCCACGCACGCGAATCTGAGCACCTGCACCCGGAGTGCCACCTGCTGTGATAACATCGACACCGGCCACTTTTCCAACCAACATATCCTGCGCATTGTTGGTGATACCTTTACTGAGCTCATCCGGTTTGATTGCCGTTACCGAACCTGTAAGGTCATCTTTCTTGGTACGACCATACCCCACTACTACTACTTCACTCAATAATTCTGCATCATCTTTCAGTGTCACCATCACCATAGGAGCAGCAGCTACTTCTTGTGTCTGATAACCAATAAAAGATATTGTTAATGTAGCACCTTTAGGAACACTCAAGGTGAAATTTCCATCAAGGTCGGTGATTGTACCATTAGAGGTATTTCCTTTTTCTACAACATTCGCGCCTATCACTTCCAATCCCGTAGCATCTTTTACATGCCCTTTCACGGTAATGTTCTGTGCATAAACGCCAACAGACAAGAATAACCCTACTAATAGGGGAAGAATCATTCGATAGATTCTAAGATTAACTTGCTTCATGCATTTAAAAAATTAAAGTTAACAATATTAATTACCTATATTATATATTCGAAATTATCTTTCGATTACTTTCTCTTTTATAAGGTATCTATAACATGACGCAACAAAAATATGCTTTATAAAAATATTAAAATATAAGAAATATAAGAAATATGCAAATGCAACAGTGCAAACGATTGCACAGAGTTGCACCGTTGCGCAAGATAAAAATCTTCATTTTAAAGAGCCCCATACACAATCATTTTCAAGAAACTAAGAGATAAAAAATATCAAAACAATAGTACCTACACCCATCCAGCATCCACAATGATAGTATATTCCTCATTTTCGCAACATACTTTAGTTTACAAAATCACAAACCAGCATATTCAGTGAATAAAGAAAGGATAAGAATACACTATTATTGCATATAATTGCAGCTTTGATAGCTACTTATGCAGAAAAGGGTTACTACTTACGGGTGAAAGGGTTACTACTTATAGGTAAAAAGGTTACTACATATAGGCAAAAGGGTTACTACTTATCGCCAACGCACTTATTTGTGTCAGGTTTTTCACCTATAAGAACGGTTTTAGAGAGCTGTTTCGTTCCAGAACAAATGTAACAATTTCGCTATCCAACTATTATTCTGACATTTACCGTTTTTCATTTCCATATTTCCATCTCGATAGACATACGGACAGAAACAGTACATTCTCAGCCAACTAAAAATACAATTTGTCACAATGACACTTATCCCTATTTCCCGTTTTTTCATTATCCACTCTCCTAATTACCCCGAAATCATTGCAAACCGCATACTGCTATTCATCGGCTTCAGCCGATATTTCCGATGCATGAGTTAAAACCTTCCTTGTGTTTCGTGTCCTTTATGAACGTTTTTCGGAGGAAAAGCCACACTATTCTATACCTGTCTGATGCCACTTCTTTACGAATAATACCAAGTATTTATTAAATTCACATTGCCAATTTACGAGTAACCACATTTGTGGTACACCTGCTTCACATTGATGGAGCACATGAACCACAATTATGAAACAGGTGAACCACAATTGTGGTCATTCTAAATTAAACGTATATTAATCAAAAGAACATTGTATATCAGCGGAATATACATGTGTCATTAACAGAAAGAAGAGTAGGCGTTATCCCTGACAAAGCGTGCAAGCAACTTTTTGCTTACACGCAAATAAAGTTGCTTCCACCACGCTTTTTCAACTATTTATCAGCAACTTACAGCAAATAGTGCAAGCGTGCAAGTAAATATGACGTTAAACTTATAGTAAGGTAACGAGGGGACAACTACCCTCATAACGGAAATAGAAAGGAATAAAATGCTGAACAATACTATCTCAATTCTCCTCCTCCCGGGAGGA
>OLRS01000448.1_pt1 | contig 48831 bp, 39 predicted proteins | sample 1673171 | NCBI WGS metagenome assembly OLRS01 (sample SAMEA3136762, study PRJEB25190) | human gut metagenome | biome: human gut; feature: human-associated habitat; material: faeces | place: Austria | collected 2013
CTCAGTCGGTAGAGCGTCGCCTTGGTAAGGCGGAGGTCACGGGTTCGATTCCCGTTATCAGCTTAGGGTAGGAATCCCGGTAATTTCAAGGAAACTTGATTTTGCCGGGATTTTTTGTTGTTCCACAAATAATTCTTTAGAAATTCTTTCGTTTTTTATATAATGGTTTTTTAGATAGATATATTACAGTAAGGCATATCAGATAAGGAGTCAGAAGTCAGATGGAACAGTTGAACAACAATGAGTACAATATTTTAGTCGTGGAGGATGACAAAGAGATTCGTGATGGGATTGAGATTTTCTTAAAAAGCCAGGGATACCATGTATATAAGGCAGCCGATGGTGTCGAGGGACTGGAAGTGATCGAGCGGGAAAACATTCATCTTGCAATTGTGGATATTATGATGCCGCGGATGGATGGTGTGACCATGACAATCAAATTGAGAGAACATCATGAGTTCCCGGTCATCATGCTTTCTGCAAAATCAGAGGAGACAGACAAAGTGATCGGCTTAAATATTGGTGCGGATGATTACGTGACAAAACCGTTTACGCCGTTAGAACTCATGGCAAGGGTAAATTCCCAACTGCGTCGCTACACCCGGTTTATGGGAATGGCACAGAAAAAAGAGGAAGAGGGAAGAAACTACATCATCGGCGGACTTGAATTAAACGAGGATACCATCGAGTTTTCCGTGGATGGAAATCCGGTGAAATTGACTCCGATTGAATTTAAAATTCTGGCACTTCTGATGAAAAATCCGGGCAGAGTTTTTTCGGCAGAGGAAATCTACGAGCGTGTCTGGAACGAAAAGGCAATTAACACGGACACAATCATGGTGCACGTGAGAAACATTCGGGATAAAATCGAGATCAACCCGAGAGAACCAAAATATTTAAAGGTGGTGTGGGGCGTTGGATACAAAATTGAAAAACAGCCGTAACGTTAGGATAGGAATTATTATCATTGGATTATTACTTGCAGTTGGTGTGAATGTAAGCCTTTTTCCGTGGATGATAAGGAATGCAGAACAGAAGTCAGCGCAATTGTTTTCCTCCAGTGAAAATGTAAATACGGAGTATATTGATACACTTTATCAGGGGGCTTATGTCCTGTATACCGAGATTAAGAACGAGCCGTCAGAAAACCGTACGGAGCCTTTTGTCGGAGAGGGAAGCGGTTATGATGATTACGATTATATTTCAGAGTGGAGCAGTTCCTTTGAGGGCGTCTGGTCTGAGACGGATTATTATGCGACGGATGGAGCGAAAAAAGAAGTGAATACGAATGCGCCGTTGTATGAAGTTTTGGAACCGGATTTCAGAATTGACGATGACAAAGAACAGTGGAACTCTTATGAGAGCGTTTTTGTCCTGGACTTTGACGAAGATGGAAACTTGTCCGTCGATGTCAAAAAGGATGGAACAGTTTCTGCGGATACACTCATCAAAAGTCTTTTACAGGCAGACCGATACAATGAAATACGCACATATGCGGTGGACAATGATACGACCTTTGTCCCGGTGAAAAATTTTCAGGTAGTATACGGTATTCCAAAAGACAGTACGAACCTTGCCTATGCAGATTATTACACCAGTGATTATTATCTGGTTGCATCCGGCGGGGGAGATGCAGCGTATTTTATTACACTTCTGGTAATTGCGGCATTTGCATGCTTTATGTGCAGCAGAAGAGTATGGAAAAATGAAAAAATGCCGGATTATCTTCCAAAATGGCGTTATATGGAAGCGGGGATCTTCGGACTTATGATGTCGTTTGCAATGTGTGATATTTATATTGACACTGTCCGCAATTTCCCATATACAGGAAAGGCAGGCTACGCGAATGTGAATGTGTGGAACGTCCTGAAAACGGGAGGAATCCTCTGGCTTCTTTTTGCAGTTGCATTTGTGTCGACGGTCTGCATTTATCCGGTATTTTCCGTTGGATTGAAGGAATACATCCGGCAATATAGTTTTATTTATCAGATTTTTCCATGGATCCGAAAGAAATGGGATCAGTTTACAGACGAGGTCAACCACATTGATTTCAGTGATAAGACTACCAAAACAATCCTGAAAATTGTGGGGATCAATTTTCTTGTTTTAGCAGTGTTGATGTGTATGTGGATGTTTGGAATCGTTGGTCTTGTCATTTACTCGCTTGTGCTTTTTTATCTGATGAAAAAGTATTACGACAGAATCAAAAAAGATTATGATGTCTTGATGAGAGGTGTGCAGCGTATTGCAGATGGGGATCTTGATACGATGATCACAGAGGATATCGGAGTGTTCGAACCATTCAAAGAACAGCTCACAGAGATCCGCACCGGATTTAAAAAAGCGGTGGATGAAGAAGTGAAAAGCCAGCGCATGAAAACAGAGCTGATCACAAACGTATCCCATGATCTGAAAACACCGCTCACTGCAATAACTACATATGTAGAGTTATTGAAAAAAGAAGATATCACAGAAGAGGAACGCAAATCTTATATTGAGACACTGGAGAAAAAATCACTGCGGTTGAAAGTGCTGATCGAGGATCTTTTTGAAGTGAGCAAAGCGACGACCAATAATATTACATTAAATCTGATGGATGTTGATGTGGTCAATCTGATGAAACAGGTCAGCGTGGAACACGCAGATAAATTTGAACAGATGGGGCTGCAATTACGATGGAATGTCCCGGAAGAAAAAATCATTCTGAAACTGGATAATCAGAAAACCTATCGTATTTTTGAAAATTTATTTGTGAACATACAGAAATATGCAATGCCAAACAGCCGTGTTTACATTGATGTAGAGAAGTGGGAGGGGAATGTGACCATCACCATGCGCAACATGTCCGCCGTGGAGCTGAACGTGAGAGGGGATGAGCTGACGGAGCGTTTTGTGCGCGGCGATGCTTCCCGCAACACGGAGGGCTCCGGTCTTGGCCTTGCAATTGCAAGGAGTTTTACCGAAGCGCAGAAGGGAAGCCTGCATATCTCCGTGGATGGCGATCTCTTTAAAGTGGTCATCCTATGGAAATAGACAATTGCGAAACCCTTCATCAGCTTCTTTCAATTGTTCAAAATTAACAAAAACATTCAAGACACGCTCTCGCTACGTGTCACTCGCAGCGGTACTAAGAAGCCAGACACAACTTACAGTTGTATCCGCCTTCTAAGTACCGGCGGTTCCCCAGTGTCTTTCATGTTTTTTGTCAATTTTTCACAATTCGATTTAGATTTTATGAGTTTCGCAATTGTCTAATCCTGCGATAGTTGTCATGGCGGGAACAAATGTGCTATACTTATTTTCAAAGAGTTTTCACATCGAAAAAGTATGTTTTCATGTGGCTTTAGTAAGATAAGAACAACGGAGGTAATTCATAATGGAAACAATGGACGATTTCAAAGACGAGTTAGAGGCATCTTTCCGCCAGATCAGAGAGGGCGACATTATCACAGGAACTGTCATTGCAGTGAGTGAGGAAGAGATCACTCTGGATTTAAAATATTATGCACAGGGAATTATTAAGGTAGAGGACTTCAGCAATGATCCGGATTTTGCAGTGTTAGAGCAGATCCATGCCGGGGATGAGATCGAGGCAACTGTGGTAAAGACAGATGACGGACAGGGTAATATCCTGCTGTCCAGAAAAGAGGCAAACGATGTTCTTGCATGGGAGAAACTGCAGCAGATGATGGAAGATGGAACGGTTGTAAAAGTCCGCATCAAAGAGAGTGTTCCAAGTGGTGTGGTTGCATTTTTAGAAGGCATCCGTGCATTTATCCCGGCATCCCAGCTGGCACTCGATTATGTCGAGAATACAGAGGAATGGATCGGAAAAGAAGTAGAAGCAAAAGTCATCACCGTTGATCCGGAGAAGGAGAAACTGGTATTATCTGCAAGGCAGGTGGCAAAAGAGGCAGCAATCGAGGAACGTAACCACAAGATTTCCATGATCGTGCCGGGAACTGTAATGGAGGGAACGGTGGAGTCCTTAATGCCATATGGTGCCTTTATCAATCTTGGCAATGGGTTAAGCGGACTGGTGCACATCTCACAGATCTGCGAAAGACGTATCAAAAAGCCGTCAGAAGTGTTAAAAGAGGGACAGAAAGTCAAAGCAAAGGTGTTGAATACTAATGACAACAAGATCAGTCTTTCCATGAAAGCACTGGAAGAGGAGATGGTTGACACAGAACCAGCAGAAGATCTCGAGCAGTATACATCAAAGGAAAGCTTTGGCTCAAGCCTTGGTTCACTTCTTGCAGGAATCAAGCTGGATTAATCAGAAGATAAAAATTTCATCATGAAAATGAAACTACCGGATGCAGACAGGTTTATGTGTACATCCGGTAGTTTTTATGTAACAGGAAATTTACTTTATTATCTGCAGCTTTCTCGTTTTGCCATGTAATATGGCAGGGACATTTTCAGAGGGAGCGTGTGACCGTTTCTTATGCGGTCAATCAGGATCTTGGCTGTCATCTTTCCCATTTCTTCGATCGGAATATGCATAGTTGTGAGCATTGGCGATACATATTGTGCAATTTCAATATCGTCCATGCTGATGACAGAGATATCGTCAGGAATGCGATAGCCACATTCGTGGATCGCACGGATCGCACCGATCGCTGTGATGTCATTCATGCAGAAAAAAGCAGTTACGTCCGAAGAACGTTCCAGAATTCGTTTGGCTCCCTGATAACCGGCTTCGGAAGAGCCGGAAACATTAGTTACGATATTTTTGTTAAAATTAATATGATTTTTCTTCAAAGTATTACAATAAGCTTCATATCGGATTTCATTTTTAGTCTCTCCGATATATCCGATCTGCGTGTGCCCCTGTGCGATCAGATGGCTCACGGCATCAGATGCGACGGCATTTCCGTCACAGATGACCTGATCATACTCGGCATCTAACGGATTTAAACCAACGTAAATAATCTTATGAAAATGCTTTTTCATAAATTTGAGAGTCTCTTTGTTACAACGGCCAAGAATGGCAGCACCGTCCACTTCGTTATTTATAATCTGATTTTGCGTGGCCGGATTATGAATGTCAAAAGTAGAAAAAGAATACTTTACGATATACCCCTCTTTTAATGCCTCCTGCTCAATACTTCTTGTCAGGGTTGAAAAAAAGGCATCATTTTGTGCATCCTGAGCTCGTGCATAGACACAGGCAATGGAATGATGAGGTACATTTTCCCTGTTTTTTTGCTTTAATGCCTGGGCGGAAGTGTTAGGCACATATCCGCCGGCTCGTGCAATACTCCAGATTTTATCCTGCATTTCTTTACTGGCGGCGTTTGAGGAATTCCCGTTGATAATACGGGAGACAGTAGAGATGGAAACACCGGCCTCTTTTGCAATATCCTTTAATGTCATTGAAATACCCCCTCGTATAGGTGATTTTCATCTTTGCATATAGTTTAGCACAAATAAATAAAAATTTGCGTAAAACTTTACACAAACGTTTGTTAAAATAAATGGCGAAGAAAATGGTAAGTGTGGTACAATAAGTGCAAATAAGATTTGAAATGTTGAGGAGGACAAGATGAAAAAACAGATGACAGTACGAAAAACAGTTTTGGCGGCATTATTTCTTGCAATTGGACTGATTCTTCCATTTATTACCATGCAGATCCCGGCAGTCGGAAAGATGCTTTGCCCCATGCACATTCCGGTATTACTGTGTGGATATATTCTCGGAGGACCGTATGGCCTGATCGTTGGATTTATTACACCATTACTTAGAAGTGTGACATTTGGAATGCCTGTCATGCTCCCGAATGCTATATGCATGGCATTTGAACTTGCAACCTATGGATTAGTCAGCGGAATTCTTTCCGGTAAGATGAAAAAGGATATGAGATCACTATATATCTCTTTGATCATTTCCATGCTCGCAGGAAGACTGGTATGGGGACTTGTATCAGCAATTGTTTATGCATTAATGGGAAGCGGATTTACATGGAAATTATTCTTTATGGGTGGATTTGTGAATGCAATCCCTGGAATTGTGATACAGCTTATCTTAATACCTGTTCTTGTAAATCGTTTATATGCAGCGGGAGTTGTAAAGCCTGCTTATGAAGGAAAATAATGATCTGTTTTTCTGATAGAAGACAGAAAACACAGGGAAAGATCGGAGAAATACATGGAACTGAAGACACAATGCAGAGAACGATTCAAACCGGCAGTGGATGCGATTAATGAAATTATTAAACAGGAAGACAATACAGACAGACCAATTCTTGTGGCGATTGACGGGAGATGTGGAAGTGGTAAGACAACTCTGGGAGAATATTTAAAGGGGCAGCTTGATTGTAATCTGTTTCATATGGATGACTTCTTTTTACGCATGGAACAGCGTACACCGGACAGAATGAAAGAAACCGGTGGGAATGTAGACTATGAAAGATTTTATGAAACTGTGCTTATACCGGTTCAAAAGAAGGAATCTGTGTGCTATCAGCCCTTTTCCTGCAAAGAGTGGAGACTATTAGATGCTTATGAGATTCCTTATAAAAGGATTAATATTATCGAGGGCTCTTATAGCTTACATCCGTATTTTGGAAAGCCATATCAGCTGAAGATTTTTATGAATATTGCATCGGATGTGCAGCTTGCAAATATCAGAAAGCGTAATGGGGAAGAGAAAGCAAAAGAGTTTCAGGAAAAATGGATTCCGAAGGAAGAAGCATATTTTGAAAAATTTCATGTGCAGGATGACACACTTGAGATTATGTGGAATTTAAAGGTATTATAAAAGAGATGTTCAAAGAAAAACAGAGTCAGATCGACATGCGCATATGTCTGTCTGGCTCTGCTTTTTTATGTAATGGATTCAGGTGGCTAAGCCTCTAAAGTGATTTTTAAATGGTAAGTTTTTTCAGCTTCAGGCATTAATGAGAGAATACCACGTTTTTCTGAGAAAATATCACTGTCCTGATGGAAAATCGCAGAACCATTCCATGGTTCCAGACAAAGGAATGGAGCATTGCCGCCAGCAGGAGTCCAGAAAGCGATAGATTCAAAATCAGGATAGTCCATTGTTACACCTTTTCCAGTATGAGTGTTAAGGAAGGAAACACGATGGGAATTGGTGTGTTCAAAGAAAACAGCATCACTGTCAAACATTGCAACAGTAAGTGGTAATGTGTTGCCCTCTGCTTTTTGTACAACCTTTTTCTCTGTGTTGAATTCCATATTTTCAAGATCATATTCATAAGATACGAAATCTTCTGCTTTTTCAAAGACGAGTTCACAGTCGGCAAGTGTTTCACCGGAAGATACCGGAAGTATAAATCCAGGATGTGCGCCGATATGATAAAACATTTCTTCTGTGTCATGGTTTACAACACGGTATTCCATAGATAACTCATTGTCGGATAAATGATAGGTGAGAGACAATTCGAACTGATAAGGATAACTTTTTAAAGTTTCTTCATTTGCGTGTAACAAGAAAGTGACCGTATCATCGGATAAATCCTTCACCTCGAATTCTGTATCTTTACAGAAGCCATGCTTTACGAGAGGATAAACCTGCCCTTTCATGGTTGTTTCACCATTTCTTAAATTTCCGATCGTTGGAAAGAGAAGTGGTGAAGAACGCATCCAGAAAGCAGGATCTGAATTCCAGACATATTCTTTTCCGGAAGGATCCTTGAAAGATTTCAATTCGGCTCCCATCGTATTGACAGCAACCTCGTAACCGTTTGAATGTAATGTGATCAGCATAATAAAAGCCCCCTTTTACAAATTGGTATTGTTTTTGAAAAATACTTGTTTTTCTATTATAACACACGAATCTGCGTAAAGAGAATAGGTTTAGACAAACGTTTGCAACAGATTAGAACCGGGTTGACAAAACATAACGATTTATGTTACCGTCTTTTCAGACAAAGGCGTCTGGCAGGTGTTCTGCCAGGCGCTTTTTTTTGAAAAAGGATGAAAAAAGTTCATCCTTATCAAAAACAAAATAGAGGTCTATACTTTGAATCAAGAAAGAAGTTCCGAAAGGGAAGGAGACGGTATTATGAATAACAAAAACAAATCTCTGGCAGATAAAATACCAAAGAGAGTCTGGTTACTGATCTCATTTGCAGTGGCTATGCTGTTCTGGTATATTTTATCAATTATTCCATCAACAAGCAGAGCGTTCCAGAATGTTGTGGTAGTTTGTCAGAGCATTAAAACAATGATTGACAGAGGTGTTCTGGGTACGGATATTTTATCCAGTTTGATTTCAGTTGTAGCAGGTTATGTGCTTGGTTTTGTAATCGCACTTCCGGTTGCAATCCTTATGGCATGGTATAAACCGGTTCGTTATATTATTGAACCATGGATCCAGTTCATCCGTAACATCCCACCACTTGCTTATGTACCACTTATTGTAATTGCAGCAGGTGTTGGAAGAAAACCACAGATCATCGTTATCACGATTGCATGTTTCTTGACAATGTGCATTACAATCTATCAGGGTGTTATCAATGTAGATGAGACACTGATCAAAGCAGCAAGAGTTCTTGGAGCAACAGATAAAGATATCTTCATCAGAGTTATTGCTCCTGCAACATTACCATTTATCCTGACAGCAGTAAGACTTGGAGCTTCTGTAGCACTTACAACACTGATCGCTGCAGAATCTACTGGAGCAACAGCCGGTTTGGGAATGAGAATCAGATCTCTGAACAACAGCTTTGAATCTGCACCAATGCTTTTATACATTATTATCATTGGTATCTTAGGTATCTCAATGGAGAAACTGATCAAATATCTTGAAAGGAGACTGACATCATGGCAGGAGAAGAGAGAGATTTAACAAATCGCGATGACAGCAGACCGGTTCGTGTAAAAGTTGATAACGTAAAGAAGATATATAATACAAGAAATGGTGAGATGGTTGCATTAAACGGAGTGACACTTGATATTCATGATAATGAGTTCATCTGTGTCGTAGGACCATCCGGATGTGGAAAATCCACTTTATTGAATATTATCGCAGGATTATTAGAGCCGACAAGCGGAGCAGTATACTGCGATGGAAAAGAAGTAAAAGGAACCGGTACAGACCGTGGCGTTGTATTCCAGCAGTATGCATTATTCCCATGGCTTACTGTTAAGAAAAATGTTATGTTTGCATTAGAGATGCGTGGCATCAAAGGAAAACAGGCAGAAGAAGAGGCAATGAAATATTTGGAGATGGTTCAGTTGGAGAAGTTCGCAGAACATTATCCAAAAGAATTATCCGGTGGTATGAAACAGCGTGTTGCTATCGCAAGAGCATATGCAGCAGAGCCTGAAGTATTACTTATGGATGAGCCATTCGGAGCTCTTGATGCACAGACACGTACCCAGTTACAGACAGAGCTGTTAGAGACCTGGCAGAGAGAGAAGAAGACGTGCTTCTTTATTACACATGATGTTGAGGAAGCAATCATTCTTGCACAGACAGTTATTATCATGAGCGCCCGCCCGGGACGTATCAGAGATATTGTAAAGATTGATATTCCATATCCACGTACCCAGGAGACAAAGATGACAAAGGAATTCATGGAACTTAAAAATGAAATCTGGAGTCAGGTATATCAGGAATATCTGGAAGTAAGAAAATAATAAAAAGGTTGTAACCGGGAAACCGGATTATAATGATAACTAAGGGAATTGGGGGAAATTCCAAATATCCAATTTAAGGAGGAAAAACAACATGAAAAAGAGAATATTGAGCTTATTAATGGTAGGTGCTATGACAGCAGGAATGCTTGCAGGATGCGGCAGCAAGACAGATGCACCTGCTGACAACACAGCAAAAGAAGAGACACCGGCTACAGAAGAAGCAAAAGAAGAGACACCGGCTACAGAGGAGAAGGAAGCTGTAGAGCCAGTTACATTAAATGTAGCTTACATGCCAAACTATGGAAGCTTATGGTCAGTTGAGAACGCAATCGCTCAGGGTTACTTAGAAGAAGAAGGAATCACAGTAAATCTTGTAGAGTTCCAGGATGGTCCGACAATCATTTCCGCTATGGAGTCAGGAAGTATTGATGTCGGATATATCGGACAGGGTGCTCATAAACTTTGCATCAACGGACAGGCAACAATCTTTGCATTATCCCATATCTCCAATGGTGATGCATTGATCGGAGGCGAAGGTATTACATCTATCGAAGACTTAAAAGGAAAACAGGTTGCTTACTCTTCAGGAACATCCAGTGAAGATATCCTTGTAAACTCACTTACAAGTGTTGGATTGACAATGGATGATATCGAAGCAATTGATATGGATGCATCCGGAATCGTATCCGCTATGTTATCCGGTAAAGTTGATGCAGCTGCAACATGGTCACCAAACAGCTTAAAGATCTTAGAAGAAGATGCAAATGCTACAAAATTAGCAGACAACATGACATTCTCTGACAAAACTGTATCTCTTGCAAGCTGGATCTGCATGCCAAAATATGCAGAAGAGAACAGAGATGTCTTAGTACGTTTCACAAGAGCATTATTCAAAGCAATGGATTATGCGGCAGCAGATCATCAGGAAGATACAGCTGCTTTAATCGCAAAACAGATTGCAGGCGATCAGGATACAGTATATGATCAGCGTGGTGATGCAGAATGGTTAACAGGTAAAGAGGTATCTGAAGGTGCAGCAGATGGTACAGTAGAAGGATACTATGAGTTACAGAAGGAGAACTTCATCGAGGCAGGTGCTGTTGAAGTTGACCCACCAGTATCTGATTACGTATTATTAGATGTTATGAAAGAAGCTGGAGAGTACTAAAAGAAAACGCACACAGCATTTGAAAAGTAAATGAAATAACAAGGCTGTTACGCTAGACCAGGAGTTCTGGAATCGGTGTGGCAGCCTTATTGTAACGCTGATGTAGACAGGAAAGGTTGGAAGAGAAAATGAAACATGAATATTATTATTATAACAAAGAAGAACTGTTAAAAGCACCAAAAATTCCGTTGATCGTTATGGAAGATAATGCTGCTGTATTTAAATCAATGGCAGATGAAATGGTAGAAGAAATCAAACGTAAAAATGCTCTTGGTGAGAATACAGTATTTATCTGCCCTGTAGGTCCTGTAGGACAGTATCCGTATTTTGTAGATATGGTAAATGAGCAGAATATCAGCCTGAAAAATGTATGGTTTATTAATATGGATGAATACCTGACAGATGATAAAGAATGGATTGACAAAGAGGATAAATTGAGCTTCCGTGGATTTATGGACAGAACGGTTTACACCAAAATTAAACCAGAACTCGTAATGCCGGAAGAACAGAGAATTTTCCCGGATCCTAAAAACCTGACACATATTCAGGATATGATCAAAAAACTTGGTGGAGTAGATATTTGCTTCGGGGGAATTGGAATTAATGGTCATGTTGCATTCAATGAGGCTTCTGATACAATGACACCGGATGAGTTCCTGGCTCAGCATACAAGAGTTCTTGAAATCTCAAAAGAAACAAGAGCTGTGAATTCAATTGGTGATTTAAATGGTGCATTAGATGATATGCCACATTACTGTATCACAATCGGCATTAATGAAATCGCTCATGCAAGAAAAATCAGATTAGGATGTTTCAGAGACTGGCACAGAAGTGTTGTAAGACATGCAGCTTATGGCGAAAAAACAGCACATTTCCCAGTAAGCTTATTGCAGGATCATCCGGACATCAATATTAAATTTACAGAGTTTGTTGCTAACCTTCCGGAATAAAAAAGAATAAAAAGGCTGCCGCACATAATTTTGTGTGGCAGTTTATTGTATAAGAAGAGGAGAAAAAATCATGAGCAGATATATCGTAAATGGAGAAGTTTATATTGAACATCGTTTTTTAAAGAAAACAATTAAAATTGAAGATGGTAAACTTATTATTTTACCACCGGATGCACCAATTGAAGATGGGGCAGAAGTGTATAATGCAGCAGGAAAGAAAGTAGTGCCTGGATTTATTGATGTACATACACATGGTGCAGTAGGTGTAGATGTTAATGCGGCAACAGCAGAAGATTATGAGAAAATCTGCCGTTTTGCAGCCGGAAATGGAACGACTTCATGGTTATGTTCTGTTTTGACTGATACAAAAGAACAGACAGAATGGTGCATTGATGAATATAAGAAACATCAGAAGATGGAGCATAAAGGAGCAAATTTACTTGGTATTCATCTGGAAGGACCATTTTTGTCTTCAGAGTACAAGGGGGCTATGCCGGAGCATCTTCTTCAGAAAGCCAATATGCCACTTCTGAAAGAATATCAGGACAGAGCAGAAGGAAACATCCGTTATATTACGATTTCTCCGGAAGTAGAAGGACTTATTGATGACATTCCGGCAATGAAAGAGCTTGGTATTACTGTTGCAATCGGACATTCCGGAGCAGATTATGATACAAGCTGGAAAGCAATCAACAACGGTGCAGAATGCTGTACACATACATTTAATGCGATGAAACTTTTACATCAGCATTTTCCTGCAATTATGGGAGCTGCATTAGAATCTGATATTTACTGTGAGGCAATCTGTGATGGAAGACATCTTCACCCTGGTACAGTACGTCTTCTTTTGAAAGTGAAAGGACTTGACAAAGTAGTTGCAATCACAGATTCAATTATGGCTGCAGGTCTACCGGATGGAAGATATAAACTTGGAGTAAACGATGTTATTGTTGAAGATGGTGATGCAAAGCTGGAAAACGGAGTAAGAGCCGGAAGTACCTTAACACAAAATGTTGCTTTGAAAAATCTTCTTGCATTTACAGGAAAACGTCTGGAAGAGATTTTACCGCTTCTTTCAGAGAATCCAGCCAGACTTATCAAAGTATACGATAAAAAAGGATCGATTGCAGATGGAAAAGATGCAGATATCGTTCTTTTAGATGCGGAGAATGACATCGCAGATGTATTTGTTGGAGGAAATCTCATAGAGAGGTAGAAGAAAACAAAAAATAGTGTTAAAATATAACTGAATATTTTTTTGTTAAAAGATTTAAGAAAACGGAAACAGGAGACAAAAACATGTTACTTATTTTGGCATTCAGCTTAGTTATTGCATCGGTATTCTTGATCATTTACAGAAAAAATAAAGATTCCATCTTATGGCTGGGACTTTGTACAAGTCTTATGTTGGAATTATGTGGTGTTATGCTTTTTATTGCAAAAAAAGGTGGCATTTCACAGGAAGTATTAACATTTCTGTATTTTTCAAGAAACATATATCGGAAGATGCAGTATTTCCTGATCACATTAGGTCAGCTGGGATATCTGATTGCCATAGGCAGGTCTCTGTTTCCGTTTTTTTTGCTGAGGATTGCAATGAATTATTCAATGCTTCCGGGACTTAGAAAGCGGAAAACATGGGTTAAATTATCAAGGGTCATACCGATCATGTCGCTGATTCTTTACTTTCCATCAGTTTATAGAATGATTGTTCATAACAGGGAAAGTATGCAGGAGATTATAGCAAAAGGAAATATGATCTGGATCAATCTATATCTGACAGTATCTGTGGTGATTTTATTAATCGAGTATTTTTCCATTTCAATCCTGTTTTTGAAGAGGCAATTTCAGCAGACAGTAATCTTTTTGGTGTCGATTTCGGCAATTTATCTTATTTACTATCATCAGGATCCGGGGCAGGTTTATCTCTTTTACGGGTATTCGATCGCATGGAATAGGGGAATCGGATATCTTCAGATTAATCCGTCTCTGGCAAGTTATATTATGCTTGTGATTGTAAATATCATTTGTGCTGTGCTTGGCTTTTACAGTCTATTTAAATATACAAAAGGTGATTATGAAGTTGCCATGACGGATGTTGTGATGGAACGGAAATTCGATACAGTGAGGGTAGGAGTTTCAATGTTCGTTCACAGCATGAAAAATCAGCTTCTTGCCAACAAGGTTATTTATAAAAGAATTGACCAGATTTACAGTCAGCCGGAGCCGGATACGGTGAAGCTGAAAGAATGTATTGATGCACTCCGGGCTACAAACGATACAATGTTTACAAGAATTGAGGAACTGTACCGCAGTGTAAAATCTAATTCCATTACGATGATGCCGGTTAATATTCAGGAGATCATAGACACGGCATTAGAACGGTTTCACAATAAATTTCCGGATGCGGGAGTGCGCATCCAAAACGAGGAAGTGTCTATGGTTCTTGCAGATAAGGATCATCTGTGTGAGGCAATCTATAACCTTCTGATCAATGCAGAAGAAGCCGTCATAGCTGCAGAACGGGGAGAAGATGGGCAGGTATGCTTAAAATGCAGGAATGAAAGATTATATACTTTGATCGAGGTCAGTGATAATGGACTTGGAATGTCAAAGAGTCAGATAAAGAAGATTTTCGATCCGTTTTATTCCAGCAAAAATTCTAACTATAACTGGGGAATGGGCTTATATTATGTCAGAGAGGTTGTAAAAAGCCATCTGGGTAAAATGAGAGTGGAAAGTACAGAGGGAAAGGGAAGTAAATTCTATATTTTAATTCCAAAGTACGAATAGATAACAGACAGGAGAAGAAAATGGCAGATAAGAAAAAGATTTTGATCGCTGATGATTTTCAGCTTTTAAGAGAGGATCTTACAGAATTGATCAACAATCAACGGGATATGGAGGTTGTAGGGACTGCTTCTTCAGGAAAAGAGATTGTAAATCTTGCCAGAAACACAGAGTATGATCTGATATTGATGGATATTGAGATGGAGACAATGAACGCAGGTATTTTAGCAACGCAGGAAATACGGGAGGCTGACCCGGAAGCCGGCATTATCTTTCTGACAGCACATGAGACCCGCGAGATGATCGTGACAGCCATGGGTGCAGGAGCACTTGATTATATTGTAAAAGGATGTGAGGATGAAGAAATACTTTACCATATCCGCTGTGCTCTCAAAGGGAATCCAATTATGTCAAATAAGATCCATGAGACTGTGATGCAGGAATATGCCAGACTTCAGCAGAGTGAGAAGAGTCTGCTTTTTTTCATAAATAATATTTCAAAACTTACTGCAACAGAACGTGAGATGATAAAGTTGCTTTTACAGGGGTATAAGGTACATGAGATTGCAGAAGCACGCAGTGTGGAGGTAAGTACGATAAAGACACAGATCAAAGGTCTGCTTCGCAAATTTGGTTGCAGCAGAACAAAAGAGATCGTGCAGATTATAAGAGAATTGAATATTGAACACTTGTTTTAGGATGAATTACATGGTATTAAAATTAGGAAAAAGTTTATAAAAAAGAACGCAAACGTTTGATAAATGTTTGCGTTCTTTTTTACGAAAACCATGTTAAAATAAAGGCACAAAACAGAAGTATGTAATACATGATAGAACAATAAATCTGCAAGAAAAAGGAGATTACACAATGGGGAATAAGTTATATCTGGAATGTGGTTCCGGAATCAGTGGAGATATGTTTGTAGGAGCTATGCTTGATCTGGGAGCAGATCAGAAAAAACTGGAAGAGGCACTGCAAAGTCTTTCTGTAGACGGATTTAAAACGGAGATTACGAGAGTGAAAAAATCAGGATTGGATGCGTGTGATTTTAATGTTATTTTAGATCATGCACATGAAAATCATGATCATGATATGGAATATCTGCATGGAGATCATCATCATGCAGAACACCATCACGGCCATGAGGATCACCACCATGACGAACATCATCACCATGAGCATAGAAGCCCGGAGGATATTATTCACATTATCGGACATGCATCTATGACAGACAGTGCCAGAGAACTTGCATGCAAAATCGTAAAAATCCTTGCAAATGCAGAGGCAAAAGCACATGGTGTACCACTTGAACAGGTGCATTTTCATGAGGTCGGTGCGGTAGATTCAATTGTTGATATTGTTGCCGCTGCAGTATGTGCAGACAGTTTAAATTTTGATGAAGTTTATATCCCTCAGTTAAATGAAGGAAGAGGAATGGTGCGATGCCAGCATGGTCTGCTTCCGATTCCGGTTCCGGCAGTAGCGAATATTATAACAGATCATCATTTGAAATTGCATATTACAAATGTAGATGGAGAGTTAGTGACACCGACAGGAGCAGCGATTGCCGCCGCACTTCGCACGAGTGAACAGCTCCCGGAGCAGTTTGTGATAGAGAAAGTAGGAATAGGTGCAGGAAAAAGAGAATATGAATGTGTCGGGGTATTGCGTGCAATGATGATTGCCTGATCAGACAGCAGTATGAAAATATGAGAGAATGAAAGAAGGGGATTGCGCAAAAGCGATAGAAGCCAATTTTTGTGAGTAGTTACTGAAAGTAACCTGAAAATATTGTATGAAATGTAAAAAAAATATTTTGTACTGGACAAATTGAGCAGGAAGTGCTATTAATAAATTATCCATTAAGTTAAAACTTTTAATAAAGTATCGAGTACAACAATATATGCCCTAACATAATTGTTGAATTGCAATAGTGCATAGATTTCTGGCTGGAACTATCCGGATAGAAGTGATTAAAAGGAGAGAAAATGGAAGATAAGATGTTATACAAAGACCCTAGTCAACCCGTAGATGTACGTGTGGAAGATTTGCTTTCCAGAATGACACTGGAAGAGAAAGCTGCACAGCTGTGTGGAGACCTTGCGGCATCCTTTATTGTAGATGGTAAATTAAGTCATGAAGCTTTGAAAGAAAAATTTAAGGATGGACATGGAAGAATTACGCAGTATTCATTAGTTGGTCTCGTGAGTCCAAAACAGATTGCAGAGATTACCAATGAACTGCAGGATTTTTTTGTAAATGAAACCAGACTTGGAATACCGGTTGCGTTGCAGTCAGAGAATTTGTGTGGATACCCGGGAGCAGGCGGAACACTTTTTCCGGCTCAGATTAATGTTGGATCAACATGGGAACCGGAACTGGCAGAAGAGATGAGTTCGATCATTGGACAGGAATCCAGAGCAGTTGGAATCACATCTGCTATGAGTCCGGTAATTGACGTATCCAGAGATCCGAGATGGGGACGTACTTATGAAACATATGGCGAGGATCAGTACCTGATCAGCCAGATGGGTATTCATTACGTCAGAGGTATGCAAAATCAGGGCGTAAGCTGTATAGCAAAACATTTTCTTGGATATGCCGAGACACAGGCAGGACTTAATACTGCGACTACAAGATTAAATGACCGCGAATTATATGAAGTATTTGCGACACCTTTTGAAGCTGCAGATAAAGAAGCAGGTCTTGATGCAATGATGGCAAACTATGCAGAGATTGATGGACTGCCGGTAATTGATAATAAGAAAATTGCAAGAGATTTACTTCGTGACACTATGGGATTTGAAGGGATGCTGACATCAGATGGAGCGGCAGTATTAAAAACATATAACTATTTTAAAGTTGCAAACAGTTATATGGAAGCTGGACTTCTTGCAAAGAAAGCAGGATGTGATACAGAAATCCCGGTTGGTGCATCCTACCGTAATCTTCCGAATTACGTCAGAAGCGGAGAACTTGATGAAAAACTAATCGATGAATCAGTTAGAAGAATCCTTACAATTAAATTTAAGCGGGGATTATTTGAGAATCCATATTGTGAAATTGAAAAACTGGAAGAAGCAATGCGAAATGAGGAAAAAGAAGAGGTCAGCAAAAAAATTGCACAGGATTCCCTTATACTTCTTAAAAATGATGGTGTCCTTCCAATCAAAAAAGGAACAAAGATTGCTGTGATCGGACCGCATGCAGACAGCCTCCGTTATCCGGTAAGCGGATATACTTATCCTGCTTATATCGAGATGATGGATGCAGGAAGAAAAAACAATGCATCAGTAACATTCAATGGAATTGCAGATGAACAGGCTAAGGCAGAAAAAGAAAAGGCACCAAAAGGACCATTTGAAACACTGTTTGATATGCTGGATGAGGAAGATGTAAAACAGCTGGACGATATGAACGGAGTTTTGAGAACGCTTCACACTAGAAGCTTAAAAGAAGTACTTTCAGATAGATTTGAGACAGTTTATGCACAAGGATGCGATATTATCGGAACATCAGAAGAAGGATTTTCAGACGCAGTGAAAGCAGCAAATGAGAGTGATGTTGTTGTCATGGCATTAGGTGGAAACTGCGGATGGGTTAATGTGACAGGCGGTGAGGGAAAAGATCGTCAGTCATTGGAACTTCCTGGTGTTCAGGAAAAATTATTAGAAACGGTTGCTGCAACAGGAAAACCTGTCGTGCTTGTTTTATATGGACCGGGAATTTTTTCTGTTAACTGGGCAGTAGAAAATGTCGCAGGAATTGTTCAGGCATGGATGCCGGGACCATTTGCAGGTGAAGCTGTAACAAATGTTCTTGATGGAAACTTTAATCCTGGAGGTAAGCTGAATGTAACAATTCCTAGAAGTGCCGGACAGATACCGATTTTTTATAATCATAAAAACGGTTCCGGATATGCATCGGGAAGCGATGCTACGAGTGCAGCTATTTTCAGTGGTGGATATACGGATGGATTGGGAACGCCATTATATCCATTTGGCTATGGGTTGAGTTATACAGAGTTTGCATTGGATCATTTCAAAATTGAAAAGACCGAGATTCCGACTGATGGAAAAATCGAAGTTTCCTGCACAGTAAGCAATATAGGTGCTGTTGCCGGAGATGAAGTAGTACAGCTTTATCAGGCATTCCACGGAGCACATGTCGTAAGACCTAATAAACAGCTTGCCGGATTTAAACGAGTTCATTTAAATGCAGGTGAGACAAAGAAGATTACTTTCAATTTGGATACAGCACAGCTTGGATATTATGACGAAGAGATGCAGTTTGTTGTAGAACCGGGACAGCTTGATATTATGGTTGGTACATCTTCAGAAGATCTTCCGTTCAAAGAGACAATTAGTCTGACTGGCGAGAAAATTTGTGTTGCAGGTAAGAGAAGTTATACCTGTGAAGTGGAAGAAAAATAAAATATGAAAAAAAGACCGAATATTATTATATTTAATCCGGATGAGATGCGTTATGATGCGATGAGCCATATGGGAAATCCAGCAGCAGAGACGCCATTTTTAGATGAGTTTGCAGGGAAGGATGCAGTTTCTTTCAGGAATGCTTACTGCCAGAACAGTGTATGCGTTCCAAGCAGATGCAGCTTTTTTACCGGACTGTATCCACATGTGCATGGTCATCGTACAATGAGCAGTCTTCTTCATCCGGGTGAATCAAATCTATTTTCAGAATTAAGAGAAAATGGATACTATGTGTGGATGAATGACAGAAATGACCTGTTTGCCGGGCAGATCGAAGGATGGGCAGAGTCGAATGCAGATGAGATTTATTACTGTGGACAGGTAAAACCGGCACCACGGGCAGTAAACAGACAGGGAGAACGAAACGCAGACGTATATTCGCACTTTAATGGGAAACTAGGAACAGATGAGTCCGGAAGAAACTATACATCAGATGATGAGGCTGTTGATGCAGCTATCAAAAAAATCAGAGGATGGGAAAAAGAACAGCCTTTATGTATGTTTCTTGGGTTAAATTATCCACATGTTCCATACCAGATTGAAGAACCTTATTTTTCTGCGATTGACAGATCTAAATTGCCGGAACGTATCCGCTACGAGGACTGTATCGGAAAATCCAAAATGCTAGAGCTTATTCATGAGTATGAGCAAATGGAAGAATATTCAGAAACGGAATGGAATGAATTACGTGCGGTTTACCTGGCAATGTGCAAAAAGGTAGATGAGCAGTTTGATAAATTATGCCGGGAATTAAAAAAGGCTGGAATGTATGAGGATTCTCTTATCATTTTCTTAAGTGACCATGGCGATTATACAGGAGACTATAGTGTGACAGAAAAATCACAGAACAGTTTTGAGGACTGTGTTGTGAGAGTGCCGCTTCTTATAAAACCACCTGTATGGGAAAAAACAGATCCTGGTATAAGTGATGCCATGACTGAACTGGTAGACTTTTATGCAACAGTTATGGACTATGCTGATATAAAGCCACAAAGGACACAATTCGGAATAAGTCTAAGACCTGTGATTGAAGATCGTAGAAATGAAAACAGAAAATATGTCTTCTGTGAAGGTGGCAGACTGCCGGAAGAAAAGCATTGCGACGAGTTTCATGTGTCCGGTCCAAATGGTCCATCAGAGAAATTCGCATATTGGCCTAAAATGAAAGCTCAGACGGATGATGAAGCCCATGCGAAAGCAACAATGATACGAAGCACGGAATTTAAATATGTAAGCCGTATCCTGGGATCAGATGAATTTTATGATCTCAGAAAAGACCCACAGGAAAAACACAATTGTATTCATGAAAAGTGTTATGAAACTGAAATTACAAAGATGCAGATTGCACTTATGAAATGGATGCAGGAGACGGCTGATGTTGTTCCGTATGAACTTGACAGTCGTTTTACACCGGAAATGTTATGGAATAAGGTGAAAAGAATGTGTCCGAAGGGAAAAGAGGGCGAAGTTTGGCAAAAAATTAAAAGTGGCGTTACATTAGGACAATTAATGATGTATATGCAGACGATAAGAGCAGAGAAAACAGAATAATTCATTGAAACAGTAAAAGGCGTGATTTTTGTCACGCCTTTTACTGATCTTAACAAACGATATTAATAAACAATGCTGACATATATACAAATATCATACATTTTGCTTACAACAATTTGAAAATATGTTATGATAAATACAGTGAACGTACCGGAATATTGAGCCGGTTGAGATAAAATAATAGGAAAAGGATATCAAAGCATGGCAGGGAAAAAGGGAAACAGCTTATTGGAAACAAGAAGACGCAACCGTGTCTTGATCAAAAATATGATATTTCGGATGGAGAATGCGAGAAGGACTGCGATAGCCGAAGAATTAGGATTAACACTTCCGACAATTACAACGAGTGTAAACGAAATGCTTTCGGAGGGGATTTTAGAAGAAATACCCATAACAGATGGAAAACTTGTAAATAACATGGGAAGACGTCCGAATGCAATTGCATTCCGTGCAGAGGCAGCCTATGCAATTGGTGTGGAACTTGGCCCATATGCAACCAGGGCGGTTCTGATGAATTTAAGAGGAGAAGTTTTAGAACAATCAGAATATGAAAGTCCTGCTGAAAATTATGCAGGTATGCTTGAAAAGATAACTAATATCATAAACGAAATGGTGGATAAAGCAAAAGGCAGAAATCTGCTTGGAGTAGGGGTAGGACTACCGGGATTTATTGACAGAGAAAAGGGTGTGATCCGGAGCAATCCAAGAAAAGACTGGATGGGAAAACCATTTGCTACAGATTTAGAGGAGCGGATCCATCTGCCGATACTGATCGATAACAATGTCAGGCTTCGTGCTGTTGGACATGAAATGAGTATGCGTGGACAAAAACCGGATTCATTTGCATATTTTTTTGTTTCAAGAGGTGTTGCGTGTCCATTAATGTTGAAAGATGATGTGGTTTCAGGATATACAGCAGGAGCAGGAGAAATCGGCCATACAGTGATAAGCGTCGGCAAAGAACTTAAATGTGTGGATGATCTTGGCAGCGAAGGAGCAATTTTCAGAAATTGCCAGGAGGCAATGTTAGGAGGCAGGCTTCCGGAACTTAGAGAGCGTGTGCAGAAGGATAGGATACTTCGGATGGATCAAATCCTTGAAGTACAGGAACTGGGAAACCCTGAAGTCAATTCGATTATTGAACAGGCGATTGGTTATCTTGGAATTGCTCTGGCAAATGTTGTGAATTTGATCAATCCTGGTTATGTGGTGGCAGATAGCTGCTTGTTTCAATCAGAAAAGAACAGAAAGCAATTATTAGAATCGGCAAAAAGCAATTTCTTTGGACTCAATGAAGAAGAGGTTCAGATTGAGTTTGCTCCATTTGAAAAATTCCGCGGTGCGAAAGGGGCAGCATATTTTTTGATCCGCGAAAAGTTTTTAAATATTTAGTAGCGGTCACTTAATATAACTAAATATTAGTTAAAAAGTTTAAGTAAATATCAACAAAATAAGTGCCTTATATTTGGAATAATTGTCAATTGATATTTATAAATTTTATCATATAATATAATTATTAAAAGTTTTAACAAAGTGACGGAATTAAAAAGTACTTTTGGTAGGGCAGAAGTACTATTTTAAAACCAACATAATTAAAAGATTTAACAATCTAACGGAGGAGAAAATATGAAAACAAATAATCAGGCTAAGCCAAAAGCATCAGAAGTACATTACTGGTTATACAGTACAGGTAACTTTGCAAACAATATCATCTTTATGATGGTAGGTACCTATATTACATACTTTTATACCAATATTCTTGGAATTTCACCTGCTATGGCAGGACTGGTATTTATGGTAGCAAGACTTGTGGATGCATTTACAGATCCATTAATGGGAATTATCGTTGACAAAACTAATACGAAAATCGGTAAATACAGACCTTGGATTATCGCAGGAGCACCATTCCTTGGAATTATGTTTGTATTACTTTTCACAGCACCGAATTTCTCGATGACAGGAAAAGTGGTATATGCATTTATTACATATATTATTTATTCCCTGGCATGGACAATTGTCCAGATTCCACAGCTTGCACTTCCTGCAATTCTTACAAATGATATTGCAAAAAGAACAAGAATCCAGGCAATCTTCCAGGCATTTGGATCTATTGCATCTTTGGTAGTATCAGCATGGGCATTACCAATCCTTGACAAATTAGGAGGACAGGATAATGCATCTGCATGGTTTAAGTTTACAGTGATCTTTGGTGCTGTCAGTGCAGTGATTTTTATTTTATCAGCAATGTCAGTAAAAAATGTTGATGTATACGATCCGGCAGCAAAAAATGCAAAAACAGAGAAAAAGGGATTTTCTTTAAAAGAAACATTTTCAGTTATTACAAAAAACAAAGCTCTTTTATGTGTACTTATCGCATATGGAACAGATATGTTCGCATTCCAGATCTCCAATTCATTAAGAATGTATTTCTTTAAATATAATATGGGCGGAAGAACAGATCTTATCACATATATCGGATATGCATCTACTTTTGTTGGATTTGCATTAGTAGCATTTATTCAGCCTTTTGTAAAAAAGACAGGAAAAAGAGCAGGAATTATTGGTATTGAGGCACTTGCAATTTTAGTTACTCTTCCAATGCTTGTTACAGGATTAAAGGGTGCATACGCAATATCAGCAGTTATGTTTACATATATTGCGATCACATTTACATGGACTATTAACAATATGTTAAGCCGATCAGCTGTACTTGATTCTGCAAACTATGCACAGATGACACTTGGAATTAATGGAACCGCACTTGTTAATTCTACGTTCACATTTGTCAATAAATGCTGTCAGGCTTTCTCAATGTTCTTTAGTGGAATTATTCTTTCTGCGACAGGATATAATAAGGATGCAGTAGAACAGACACCTGGATGTTTAAAAGCAATTTTGCTGTTATGTACAGTAGGACCGATCATTGCATATGTATTTTCTATTGCTGCAATGTATTTCTATCCATTAACTCGTAAAGGTGAAGTAGAGATGCAGGAAAAACTTGACAAAATGTCTTTCGTAAATTTAGAAGATGATCTGATTCTGTAGTTTCTGTAAATAGTCATCAATAGAAGGAAAGGAATACAAGTTATCCCTTTCCTTCGTTAGATTAAAATAAGAATTATAAAAAATCAAACAAATTATCAGATTGGGAAAGGGTAGAAATATGTTAAACTTAATCATTCACAATCAGTCGGAAGATCAGAAAAAAGCAGTTGATGTGATCGCATCAGAAAATATCAGAATACTTGAAGAAGCAAAAACAGGGGAGAACTGCTATGCAGACAGTCAGGGATGGCTTGACACAGAGGAGTGGGCAGGCGAAGAGAATATAAAACGTCTGGAAGAAATTGCAAAAGAGATTCGTGAAAATGCAGATGCATTTGTTCTGATCGGAGTAGGTGGATCAAATAACGCAGCACGTTCCGTGATCGAAGCCTTAAGGAAGGATGATGCACCGGAAATTATCTATGCCGGAAATACGCTCTCTCCGGATGCAATGAACCGCATGATGAAGAGATTAGAGGGAAAATCCATTTATATTGACTGTATTGCAAAGAATTTCGAAACATTAGAGCCGGGTTCCTCTTTCCGTATTTTAAGAAAATATATGGAAAAAACATATGGTGAGGAAGCAGGAAAAAGAATCATTGCTACCGGTACCGTGGGAAGTTCCCTGGAAACACTCTGCACAAAATATGGATACACATTTTTAGAATTTCCACTGAATGTCGGAGGCCGTTACACAGCAATGACAAATGTTGGATTGCTTCCAATGGCAGTAGCCGGAATTGATATCCGCGAACTTGTAAAGGGAGCAAGGGATATGCAGATCCGTGTACATGAAGAGAGTACCGAAAAGAATATTGCATATCAGTATGCATGTCTTAGAAATCTCTACTATAAAGAAGGATACCGTGTGGAGATGCTTTCAAGCTTTGAGCCTCAGTTCCGTTTCTTCTATAAATGGTGGATCCAGCTTTTTGCAGAAAGTGAAGGAAAAGATAATAAAGGAGTCTTTCCGGTGGCAGGAGAATTTTCGGAGGAACTGCATTCAGTAGGACAGTTTATCCAGGATGGTTCTCCGATTATGTTTGAGACATTTTTGGATGTAAAGAAGCAGAATGCATCTTTGATCGTAGAACCGGATGAAAAGGAAGATTATTTTGATTATCTGGATGGAAAAGATTTCTGGGAGATCAACAAAGCCGCATATCATGCAACTGTGGCAGCACATAGCAAAAAACTCCCTTGTCTTACGATAGAAGTGGATGAATTGGATGCTTATCATTTTGGACAGTTATTTTATTTCTTCCAGTTCGCATGTTATTTGTCCTGCAAGATCATGGGTGTAAATCCATTTGACCAGCCGGGAGTAGAGGCTTATAAAAAGTGGATGTTTGAGGCACTTGGAAAATAAAAACTATGTTTAATCATATCATGAAATATGGAACACAAAAAGCTTCGGACTTGTAATGAATGTCCGAAGTTTTTTGTGATAAAATATTGGTGAAATATCACAAACGTTTGCGTAAATGCCACGCAAAATTTGTGACGGATGTGTTATAATGTAAACAGCGTAAGAAGTGTCGGAATTTTATAATTTCAGCAACACAGTTTCTGTTTGCAGTCAACCAAAATAGCAGACAAATACTTCAAATCAGGAGGAGAAAACTATGGGAGAGAATATACTGATCGTACATGGTGGTGGTCCGACATCTGTGATCAACGCATCACTGTACGGTGCAGTAAAGGAAGCAAAAAAGTATAAAGAGATCGAACATATCTATGCCGCTAAGAATGGTACAGGCGGGCTGATGAGAGAAGAACTGATCGAGCTTGAAAATGTTCCGGATGAGAAACTGGAACTTTTACTGAATACGCCGGGAAGTGCGATCGGAACATCCAGAGATCAGATCGAACAGGCAGAATATGACAGAATGATCGAAGTACTGTTAAAGAAGAATATTAAATACGTACTTTTCAATGGTGGCAACGGAAGTATGGATACCTGCGGAAAGCTTTATAAGAACTGTCAGGCAAAAGGATTAGATATCAGAGTAATGGGCATTCCGAAGACTCATGATAATGACATTGCGATCACAGACCACAGTCCGGGATACGGAAGCATTGCGAGATATATGGCACAGAGTGTGAAGGAAGTGGCAGCAGATGTCAAAGGACTTCCGATTCACGTAGTTGTTGTAGAGGCATTGGGACGAAATGCAGGATGGACTACAGCAGCAAGTGCATTGGCAGACGATGGAGATGGTGTCGGCCCGGATTTAATTTATCTTCCGGAGCGTCCGTTTGATGAGGATAAATTCCTTGACGACGTGAAGAAGCTTCTTGAGAAGAAGAGCGGAATCGTAGTAGTTGCAAGTGAAGGTTTAAGAGATAAAGACGGAAAGCCAATTGTTGAGCCAGTCTTCCAGGTTGGACGTGCAACTTATTTTGGTGATGTCAGCCAGCATCTCGCTAATCTTATTATTAAGAAGCTCGGATACAAAGCAAGAGGTGAGAAACCGGGTCTGGTAGGCCGTGCAGCCGCACATGAACAGAGTCCGGTTGACCGAGAAGAAGCAGTGCTTGCAGGAAAGATGGCCTGCGAAGCGATCATGAATGGTGAATCCGGAAAGATGGTGGCATTTGAGCGAGTTTCTACAGAACCATATGTGATGAAACCATTTTTAGTAGATATCGATAAAGTCATGATGTATGAGAGAACCATACCGGATGAATTTATTAATGAAGAGGGCAATGGTGTAACGGAAGCGTTCAAGGAATGGTGCAGACCACTGATCGGTGGTGAACTGCCTAAGATGATTTCTTTTAACTAATAACATATATCAATAGAAAGAAAAACAAGGAGGCTAAATCCTCTCCTCGCACAAGGGAGATCGGATTTTGCTTCGCAAAACAAGGAGGATTATTATGTTAGTACCAATGAGAGCAATTTTGGATGCAGCAGATAAGAATGGTTATGCACAGGGTGCATTTAATGTAAATGCTGTATGCCAGGTAAAAGCAGCTGTAGATGTTCATCAGATTTTAAGAAGCCCTGCGATCATTCAGGGAGCTGATCTTGCAAATGGATTTATGGGTGGACGTACAGATTTCGCTAATTCCACATTAGAGGATAAGAAAGCAGGAGCTAAGAATATCGGAGCAGCAGTAAAGAAATATGCGGCAGACAGTGATATTCCGGTTGCACTTCATTTAGATCACGGTAAGAATTTCGATTCCTGTATCGCTGCGATCGAAGGCGGATATACAAGTGTCATGATCGACGGAAGCTCTCTTCCATTCGATGAGAACGTAGAACTGACACGTGAAGTTGTAAAATACGCTCATGAGAGAGGTGTTACAGTAGAAGGTGAGCTTGGTGTGTTAGCAGGTGTTGAAGATCATGTATTCGCAGCAACAAGTACTTACACAAATCCATTAAGTGCAATTGATTTCTTCAAGAAAACAGGTGTTGATGCATTAGCGATCAGCTATGGTACCATGCACGGTGCAAACAAAGGCAAGAATGCAGTGATCCGTAAGGAAATTGCAATCGCGATCAAGGAATGTATGTTACATGAAGGAATTGAGGGATATCTTGTAAGCCATGGTTCTTCTACTGTTCCACAGTATATTGTAGAAGAGATCAATGCCCTTGGAGGAGAGATCACAAATGCATACGGAATCGATGTAGACCAGCTTGTAGAAGTAAGCCACTGCGGCATTAATAAGATCAATGTTGATACAGATCTTCGTCTGGCAGTTACAAGAAATATGAAAGAGCTTTTTGCAAAAGATGCTGCTCTTAGAAACAGTGCATCTGTAGGTCAGATCTATGAATTATTAGAGACAAAGAAATCAGCATTTGATCCTCGTGCATTCATCACACCGATCATGGATACAATTATGTACGGAAATGTTCCGGATGATGATGTTGCAAGAATCTGTACATGCATTGAAGATGGTGTAAAAGAAGCAATCGCACCATTACTTGTGAAGTTCGGAAGCTACGGAAAAGCACCGAAGGTAGAACGCGTTACAATCGACGAGATGGCAGAACGTTACAGAAAAGCAGGAATCTAAGAAAGAGTAAGTTGATCATAATGGATGCCGGAGATGCAGCGGGTGCTTCCGGTATCCATACCAGATAGAGAGGAAAATCCATGAAACATATTTATCTGAATTTAAAAAGATTTGATGTTCCAACAGAATTTGGTGGAGTAAACCGTATTGCACCGGTTGCTGACTGGGCAGAGTATATTGTAAAGAATACACAGGACGAACTGAAAAAATATGATCGTTCAGAAGTAGAATTTGCAATGTATTTTCCGGAGGTTCACCTTTTAAATGCAGCAAAAGCAAAAACAGAGGACAGCCCGATCAAGGTTGGATGCCAGAGCGTTTACAGAGCAGACACTGCAGTAGGTGGCAATTTTGGTGCATTTACAACAAACAGACCGGCATCTGCAATGGTTGCGGCAGGATGTGAGACAACAATCATCGGACATTGTGAAGAACGTAACGATAAGGCCGGAATTCTTGCAGAAGCAGGAGTGACAGATACAGATGCAGTGAACCGCCTGTTAAATCAGGAGATCAAATGTGCCATTGAAAGAGGAATGACAGTTCTTTATTGTATCGGAGAAAAGAGTGAAGAGCAGGATCAGTGGCAGGAAGTATTAGGCAAACAGCTTGAGATCGGATTAAAAGATGTTGACAAATCTAAAGTCGTGATCGCCTATGAGCCAATCTGGTCAATCGGACCTGGTAAAACACCGGCAGGAAAAGACTACATCACTAAGATCGCACGTTTTGTAAAAGAACAGACTGGTGGTATGGATATTGTATACGGTGGTGGATTAAAGCAGGATAATGCAGCAATGCTCGCTTCTATCGATGAAATCGACGGAGGACTGATCGCACTTACAAGATTCCAGGGTGAGATCGGATATTATCCGGAAGAATACCTTGAGATCATCCGCCTTTATATGGGTAAATAACCCAAGAATTTGAACAAGACACAGAACATAAATATGAATCCTGGAAACAGAGAAGAATAATGTTTCCCGGATTACGGTAAATTATACTATGAATGAAAAGGAGAACAAAGATATGAAGATCGATTTCGAATATGGCCAGGGAACTATGACAGCTGAATTGCCAGATAATACTGATATTTTTATCCCTGGTGAAACAGTAAAAGATCCGGATTATATTCCAGAGGATAAATTAGAAGAAGCTTATTTAGAGAGTCTTGCTCATCCAATCGGAATGCCAACTTTAACAGAGCTTGCTCACAAAGGAAGCACTGTTACATTTATCGTTCCAGACCGTGTTAAAGGTGGAGAACAGGCAACTAGCCATAGAAAATTAAGTATCAAATACATCTTAAGAGAACTTTATGCGGCAGGTGTTGAGAAGAAAGATATTCTGTTCATTATTTCCAATGGTTTACATCCAAGAAGTAAAGAATCTGACGCAAAGGCAATTTTCGGTGAAGAATTATTCAACGAATTCTGGCATACAGGTCAGATTATCAGCCATGACAGTGAGGATCAGGAGCATATGGTATATCTTGGAAGAACTCACAGAGGTGATCCGGTATACATGAACAAATATGTATTTGACTGTGATATTCCAATTCTAATCGGTCATGTACAGGGAAATCCATATGGTGGATATTCAGGCGGATACAAACACAGTGCAACAGGTATCACAAACTGGAGATGTATTGCAAGCCATCATGTACCTTCTGTTATGCACAGAGACGACTTTACACCGGTTAATGGCGGAAGCTTAATGCGTGATAAATTCAATGAGATCAGTATGCATATGGAAGAGAAGATGGGACATCCATTCTTCTGTTGTGATGCGGTACTTGATACATGTTCAAGACAGATTGCAATCTATTCCGGATATGCAAAAGAAATGATGCCGATCAGCTGGAAACTTGCAGATAAGAGAACTTATGTGCACTGGGCAGAGAAGAAATACGATGTACTTGTATTCGGTATGCCACAGAAATTCCACTATGGTGATGGAATGGGAACAAACCCGATCATGATGATGCAGGCATTGAGTGCACAGGTATTAAGATTTAAACGTGTTATGAGTGACAACTGTGTAATCATCTGCTCTTCTATCTGTAATGGATATTTTCATGATGAATTATGGCCATATTTAAGAGAACAGTATGAATTATTCCAGCATGATCATATGAATACGTTGCCGGATATGAACCGTTATGGTGAATATTTCGCAACAAATGAAGAATATATCCGTAAATACCGTTTCACAAATGCATTCCATCCATTCCACGGATTCTCTATGATGTCCTGTGGACATATCGCCGAGATGAATACAAGTGCAATCTATATTGTTGGTGCTGAGGAACCGGGATATGCAAGAGGAATGGGTCTTAAGACAAGAGCTACATTTGAAGAAGCTTTAGCAGATGCTGAGAAGAAATTTGTTGGAAGCAACCCGAACATCTTAGCGCTTCCTATGACATTCAAGAAAGCAGCTGTTCATCTTTGCATGAAGAATCCGGAAGATGACTGCATGGATGAATACGGACATCGTCATAACAATGGCGGATGTGGATGCTGCTAATCACTATGCAAAATTCATGACAATTCTTTTATGGGAGTGTAGTGAAATTCCTTTATAAAAAATATACCCTAATCAAAGAAAAACGAGTTGTTTTTACAACTCGTTTTTCTTTGAACGGAATATCATAAAGGACAGGAATAAATTTCTGGAGGAATATTTGTGCAAAATACAAACAAAAAATTATTTGAAGAAACTCCGGTTCCACAGGCAGTTCAGACAATGATGATTCCAACGATTATAGGTGCACTTGTAACGGTGCTGTATAGTCTGGCAGATACTTTGTTTGTCGGAATGATGAATGATCAAATCCAGAATGCGGCAGTTGCATTGGCAGCACCGGCACTTCTGGCATTTAACGCTGTGATTAATCTGTTTGGAATCGGTTCATCAAGTATGATGAGCAGGGCACTTGGAAGAGGAGATTTAAAGACAGTATGCGCAAGTGCATCTTTGGGTTTTTATGGAACAGTTGTGAGTGGAGCTCTATTGTCTGCACTCTGTTATATTTTTATGCAGCCGTTTGTAGTTCTTCTTGGAGGAGATATAAATACAGCGGCAGCAACAACCGCATATATGAACTGGGCAGTTGTATGTGGTGCGATACCAACAATTTTAAATGTCGTCATGGGATATATGGTCAGAGCAGAAGGCGCATCCTTGCATGCGAGTATCGGAACTATGAGCGGATGTATTCTAAATATGATTCTTGATCCGTTTTTCATCCTCCCATGGGGATTGGGCATGGGTGCAGCAGGTGCAGGTCTGGCAACTTTTTTATCAAACTGTTTTGCATGCTGTTACTTTTTTGTCCTTCTTATGGTAAGAAAAAAGAAAACAAACATAAATCTGAATCCAAAGTATCTGTCGTTGACAAAAGAGATTGTTTTTGGTGTAATGGAAGTTGGAATACCGGCAGCGATTCAAAATCTTTTAAATGTAACAGGAATGACCATTTTAAACAATTTTGTTGCTGGATATGGTTCTTCTGCGGTAGCAGCAGTCGGCATTGCACAAAAAGTGTATATGGTTCCAATTCAGGTTGCACTTGGAGGAACGCAGGGAGTAATGCCGTTAGTGGGATACTCTTATGCAAGCAAAAATAAACAGCGTTTTGAGGAAACAATTCAAACAGTTATGAAACTTCTGGTGCCGTGTATGGTTCTTATTATGATATTATGTTGGATTTTTGCACCATCCCTGATCAGACTGTTTATGAAAAATGAAGAGGTTATTACATACGGTGCAATGTTTTTGCGAGGTTTCTGCATGTGTATGCCATTTATGCTGGTCGACTTTCTGGCAGTCAGTGTATTTGAAAGTGTTGGAATGGGAAAAACAGCACTTGTTTTTGCAATCCTGCGAAAGATTGTCTTTGAGATACCTGCGATCGTGATCCTGAATAAAATTTTCCAGGCATCAGGAATAACCTATGCAGGTTTTGTTTCAGAGTTTATTTTATCAATTTTTGCAGTGATCTTACTTAGAAGAATTGCAGATGGGTTTGAAAGGAGAAATGAGAAATGATTTATCTTATATTTTTAGTCGTATGCTTTGGTGCATCCATTGTTGGTGCAATCTGTGGTATCGGTGGTGGAGTGATCATCAAACCGGTACTTGATTCTTTTGGAGTGCTGGATGTAACAGCTATCAGCTTTTTGTCAGGATGTACAGTATTGTCTATGACAACATATTCTGTTTTGAAAAACAAAATCAGTGGAGAATCACATGTTTCCATGAAAACTGGTTTACCGCTTGCAATAGGGGCAGCGGTTGGTGGTCTGATCGGGAAATGGCTGTTTTCTTATGTGAAATCTTTGAGCAGTGATCCAAACAAGGTAGGAGCAGTTCAGGCACTGTGTCTTTTGATCGTAACACTTGGAACACTTATTTATACGATTTATAAGGCGAAAATTAAGACTTATAAAGTAGAAAATGCAATTGTGTGTGTTCTTATTGGTGTATTTCTTGGAATTATGTCTTCTTTCCTTGGAATTGGTGGTGGACCGATCAATCTTGTAGTTTTATTTTTCTTCTTTTCTATGTCAACAAAAATTGCAGCAGAAAATTCTCTGTACATTATTTTCTTCTCGCAGATTGCAAGCCTGGTTTCAACGATCGTTTCAGGAAGCGTACCGGATTTTCAAATCGGAGTATTGATCCTTATGGTCGCAGGTGGTATCGCCGGAGGAATCTGTGGACGTGCGATCAATAAGAAAATTGATGAGAAGACAGTTGACAAGCTGTTTATCGCACTTATGGTCTTGATGATCGTAATCAATATTTATAACATTTTTAAATTTATGTAAGAATGAAAAGAGGAAAAGCATATGCCGCCAATCAGTGTACTGATGAAACCATCTTCCGGGATGTGTAATATGAAATGTGATTATTGCTTCTATTGTGATGAAACACAGAAAAGGATTCAGGAATCTTATGGATTTATGTCAGAACAGACCTTAAAAAATGTGATCCGCAAGACGATGCTTTGTGCAGAGGGGGCGGTCAGTTATGCGTTTCAGGGTGGAGAACCGACGCTTCGCGGAATTGATTTTTTTGAAAAAGTAGTAGAATTTGAAAAGCAGTATAATAAACATGGTATCCGCGTGAATAATGCACTTCAGACAAATGGATATCTGATCAATGAGGCATGGTGCGAGTTTTTTCAAAAGAATCACTTTCTGATCGGACTTTCTGTTGATGGAACGAAAGAAATCCATGATAGCTACCGCCACACCAAAGATGGAAAACCAACTTTTGATCGCATACGTCATGCAGCAGAACTGATGAGTCGTTATGGCGTGGAATACAATATCTTAACTGTTGTGAATCAGAAAGTGGCATCAAATATTACAGAAATTTATGAGTTCTATAAAAAACAAGGATGGAATTACCAGCAGTATATTGCATGTCTTGATCCGCTAGATGAGGCACATGGAGAAAATGAGTATGCACTTGAGCCAAAACAGTATGGAAGATTTCTGATCGAGCTTTTTGAATTATGGTATGCGGACTGGAAATTGGGAAAGCAGCCATATATCCGTCAGTTCGAGAATTACATTGGAATTTTGTTAGGATATCTGCCTGAAGCCTGTGACCAAAGAGGAACATGCGGAGTCCAGAATGTCGTGGAGGCAGATGGAAGTGTTTATCCATGTGATTTTTATATGCTGGATGATTACAAATTAGGGAATTTTAATGAGAATCGATTGGATGAAATTGATACGAAAAGAACAGAAATCGGATTTGTAGAGCGTTCATTGTTGCTTGATGAGGAATGCAAGGCCTGTGAATATTTTCATATCTGTCATGGTGGATGCCAGAGAAACCGTGATCTTAATGAACTGACAGGAAAATACCAGAATTATTTCTGCGAGAGTTATAAAATGTTCTTTGCAGCCTGTCTGCCACAGATGAAGGAAATGGTAAAGACACTGGAAAAGAGATAGAGAAAGTAAAAGAAATTGAAATACTTTGCAGAATCAATCGGAATTGTTCGAGGAGCAAGAAAGTACTGATTGGATAAAACTTTGTAAGTATTCCATAAAATTTACCATCAAATTATAGAACAATTGCCAATTGCAATAACTGTGATTTGGTGGTAAATTATTAATAGAAATTGAAAACGTTTTCAAAATAGAGGTAAAAATTCGCAGAAAATAAATTCAATTTCAGAAGCAGCATAAATTTTGGAATGATTAAAAATATTACGAAGTTAATCCTTTGAACAGACAGGAGAAACACATTTTATGAACGCATCCATTCATGACGTAGCAAAACGAGCAGGAGTCTCCATATCGACCGTTTCCAGAGTAATCAACAACTCTGCCGGGGTGAAGGACAGCAAGGTAGCAGCAGTGCGGGAGGCATTGGAGTATTACGATTATCAGCCGAGCCAGTTCGGACGTGGTCTTGTGACCGGAAGCTCCAAGATGATTGGTGTATATTCTCCATTAGCGAATGGAAGTATGTTTGAAAATGGATATCTTTTGGAATGTCTGCGTGGAATTGATAATGTGATAAGAGAGAGTGATTATAGTCTGCTTTTGATTAATGAAGCCGCCGGTTATGAGGAGAATAGGAAGGCAAAGCCCAAATTCATTGACTATGTAAGCCAGAAGAGGATTGATGGACTGATCGTGCTTACAATTCCATCTGATGGACGTCTTGAAGGTGCCTTAAGTGCTATCATTGAAGAGGATTTTCCAGTTGGATATATTGGAAAGCGCTTCAGTGAAAAGGGGATGAATGTATATGCCAGTTATGAAGAGTATATATTAGATGGAATCAGACGTCTGTATGAGAAAGGTCACAGAAGAATTGCTTTTTTGCCATTAAAGAGCAGGAGCAATACAAACCTGAAATTAAAGAGTAAGGCGGAAACAAAATTCACAGGACTTAAGATTAATATTACAGATACCGTATATAATATTGATGCTGATTTTCTGAGAGACATTTTAAAGTACATGATAGAAGAAGCACACGTGACAGCAATGATCTGCGAAGATTTGGGATTATTGGTAAAAGTGCAGAGTATCCTGTCCTCCATGGGAAAACAGCTTGGAGAAGATATTTCCGTGATCTGTGTAGAACATGTGGAAGGCCAGGGGGCAAAGATGCTGCCAAAGATTGATTGCTACTACGTTCCATCATTAGAGCTTGGAGAAACGATTGCAACTGAGTTGTTAAATCAGCTCAGTGGAAAGAAGAATACAGATCTTTCAAAAAAATTTATGCCGGAATACATGGATCGGGGATCTGTCAGGGAAATATAAAACAGATTTTAGAAAGAAAAATCCTGAAAAACAGGAATTTTTCTTTTGATAATTTTGAAAACGTTTTCAAAATTAAAATTGAAAAACTGAAAATGTTTCAAAAAAAAGAAGTAAATGAAATCTTTTGATTTTATTATAAAAATTCACATAGACAAGAGAGGAGAGGCTTATGAAAGCAATTATGGTAATGTATGATTCTTTAAATCGAGAGATGTTAGAACCATACGGGTGTAATTGGACAAAGACACCTAATTTCAGGAGACTTGCAGAGAGATGTGTACAGTTTGAGCAATGCTATGTAGGAAGCATGCCATGTATGCCTGCACGAAGAGAGCTTCAGACTGGAAGAATCAACTTCTTCCACAGAAGCTGGGGACCGATGGAACCGTTTGATGATTCAATGCCGGAAATTCTTAAGAAAGGAGGAGTTTACACACACTTGGTCAGTGATCATCAGCATTACTGGGAGGACGGTGGAGCAACTTATCACAACCGCTATTCCTCATGGGAGATTGCGAGAGGTCAGGAGGGCGATAACTGGAAAGCAGATGTAGCACATGCTTATGAAAAAGGTGCCGGAACTGTTTTTGAAAATAAGAAAGTGATGTTAGAGTATCCACTCTATGCAAGAATGATGGCACAGGATCGGATCAACAGAGCGGAGATGAACACTGAGGAAAAGACCTCTCAGGCAGTCACTTTTGCAAATGGCTTGGAATTCATCGAGAGAAACCATGGCGAAGACAACTGGTTCTTACAGATTGAGACCTTCGATCCACATGAGCCGTTCTATACTTTACCGAAGGATAAAGAGCTTTACCCACATCATTTTGAAGGGGATGCATCGATGGAAGCCGACTGGCCGCCATATGCACCGGCTGTGGAATCTGAAAATACAATTGAACATGTCAGATATAATTATGCAGCTTTAGTCAGCAAATGTGACCGCTATCTTGGAAAAGTGTTAGATGTGATGGATAAATACAATCTGTGGGAAGACACTATGCTCATTGTGAACACGGATCATGGATTCTTGCTTGGTGAACATGGATGGTGGGGAAAGACAAGTATGCCAATCTACAATGAGATCGCTCACACACCACTGTTTATCTATGATCCAAGGCGTGCAGAGCTTGCCGGTGAAAAACGTAATTCAATCGTTCAGACGATTGATCTTGCACCAACCTTGTTAGAATATTTTGGAATGGATATTCCAAAGGACATGGAAGGAAAACCATTAAAACAGGTAATGGATGATGATACACCGATCCGTGAATATGCAGTATTTGGTTATCATGGAAGTCAGGTAGATGTTACAGATGGCAGATATGTGTATATGCATGCAGCAGCACATCCGGAAGAAAAAGTTTATGAATATACGTTGATGCCGACACACATGCGTCAGATGTTCCAGCCGGATGAATTACAGAATATTGAACTTGCAGGACCGTTCTCTTTTACAAAAGGGTGTAAAGTCATGAAAGTGGAAAAGAAAGATATGATGGGTGATACCACATCTTTTGGAACGATGTTATTCGACATGAAAGAAGATCCGACACAAAATACACAGATTCATGATGAAGATGTGGAGAAGCGGATGAAAGGGTACATCAAAGAATATATGAAAAAAAATGATGCACCGGAAGAACTGTATACAAGACTTGGACTATAAAAGCATTTGAAAAAGAGAAGGTAGATAATAATGTCAAAAAGACCCAATATTATTATTTTAAATCCAGACCAGATGAGAGCAGACAGTATGCATCATCTTGGAAATGAAGCGTCTGTTACACCGGTTCTTGACGCTCTTGCGGAGGAAGGAGTTTCTTTTTCCCGTGCATTTTGTCAGAATCCAGTTTGTACGCCGTCTAGGTGCAGTTTTATGAGTGGCTGGTATCCACATGTTGCGGGACATCGCACCATGACACATATGATGCACGAGGGTGAGCCGGTACTATTGAAAGAGTTGAAGGATAATGGGTATCATGTATGGATGAATCAGAGGAATGATCTTCTGCCGGCACAAGAGGAAAATTACTACAAGCCATATTGCACAACTTATTATAAACTTTTGGAAAAACCTACAATTCAGGATAAAGAAAACTGGAGAGGGCAGGAAGGAAATAAAAATTACTATTCCTTTTTTGAAGGGAAAATTGAAAAAGGAAAAGATGTGGACGATATATGGACAGAGGCAGCCGTGGAATATATTAGAAATTATGACTCAGAAAAACCATTTTGTCTGTTTTTGCCGTGGATGAATCCACATCCGGTATATCGTGTCACAGAACCATATTTTAGTATGATTGATAGAAAAAAGTTGCCAGAGCGTATAAAAGTACAGGATGGTTTTAAGGGAAAATCAAGAATGCAGCAAGAACTTGCAAGACTGCAGGGAATGCAAGGGTGGTCAGAGAGCGAATATGATGAGTTACGTGCAGTTTACCTTGGAATGTGTAGCAAAGTAGATCATATGACGGGACAGATTATAGATGCCTTGAAAGAAAAGGGAATTTATGATGATACAGCAGTTTTCTTTTTTAGTGATCATGGAGATTATACCGGAGACTACAATCTTGTGGAGAAAGTTCAGAACTGTTTTGAAGACTGCTTGACCAATGTTCCATTTCTGATTAAGCTTCCAGCGCAGTATCAGATGAGAAGTGGTATTAGTAAAGAGCTTGTCGAGTTGATTGATTTTTATGCGACAGTAGCTGATCTTGCAAAACTGCCATTGACACATACGCATTTTGGAAAGACATTACTTCCCTATCTGAAGGAAGAAGAAAGTATAGTAAGAAAGGCAGTATTCTGTGAAGGTGGTTTTAGAAAAGGGGAAGAACATTGTAAGGAAACTGGAGGATCAAAAGTTCCATTAAAGGAAAGTCTGTATTATCCAAGACAATTTCTGCAGGCATCAGATGAGATGTATAATGGAAAAGCGATTATGTATCGAGATGAAAGGTATAAATATATCAGGAGACTGTATGAAGAAGATGAGTTTTACGATCTTGAAAAAGATCCGAAGGAGTTACATAACAGAATCCATGATACAGAATATAAGAGGATTATAGCAGAATGCAAAGAAAAGCTTTTGACGCATCTTCTTGATACATCAGATGTAGTTCCACTGCAGAAAGATACAAGAATGGAAAAAGATTTTATGAAGGCACTAGTAGGTTAAAAAACAAGGAAAACATATAGCGAAAGGGGAACATTATGAATCAGAAATATGAGAAAGCAAAATTTTCAGATGTATTAAAATATTCTTTTGGGGGAATGGGATCGAACTTAGCATTCTTTCTTGTGATGTCATATCTTACATTTTTTTATACAGATATTTTTGGAATCAGTTCTTATGTTGTAGCGACGTTAATGCTTGTATCAAGATTTATTGATGCATTTACAGATCCAATCATGGGAATGCTTGGTGATAACACAAGAAGCAAAATGGGAAAATATCGTCCATGGATTATTTTTGGAGCACCGGTATTAGGTCTGTTGGTATTCTTATTATTTACAGCACCAGAGATGTCAGCAACAATGAAAGTAGTATATGCATATGTGATTTATATTTTATATTCATTAGCATCTACGGTTGTAAATATTCCGTATCATGCATTGACACCTGTTATTTCCAAAGATCCTCAGCAGAGAACTGTAATTGTAACATGGAAACAGGGAATGGGAACAGTTTCACAGTTTATTATTACAATTTTAGCACTTCCACTGGTTGAATTATTTGGTGGAGGAAAACAGGGCTGGGCAATCTATGGAGCATTGATTGGAATCCTTACTACAGTTTCTTTCTGGATTTGTGCATGGGGCGGTAAAAAATATGATAAAGTAGATGAAACTGTATCAAAAGAAAAATTTAACTTCAAAGAAAACATTCAATTAATTACTAAAAATAAACCAATGCTTATGCTGATGATCGCATTTGGTACTGACGTACTTGCAAATGCTACATATAGTGCGGTAAATATGTATTATTTCAAATATGTGTTGGGAAGAGTAGACTTGGTAGCACCAGTTGCTACAGCAATTTTGATTGGAGGAATTGTTTCGTTACCATTTTTACCATTTTTATCAAAACTCTTAGGCAAAAAGAGACTGTATTGGTTTGGAAGTTTATTATCTATTCTGCCACTTGCAGTTATGTGGATCAAACCTACAGCACCAGTGATTATTTTAATGAGTATGATGGGAGCATTTGGATTTATGTCAAGAATTCCTAGTAACATGGGCTGGGCAATGCTTCCGGAATGTTCTGATTATGCAGAATGGAAATATGGAAAACGTGGAGATGGTTTATTATCGTCATCCTTGACATTCATTAATAAATTTGGTATGGCAATTGGTGGGTTTATTGCAAGTTTCTTCCTTGGATTGGTAGGATTTGTTGCAAATCAGGATCAGTCAGAAGTTGTACTTAATATGATTGTATTTTTAAGATTTGGTATGCCAATTTTAGGTTACATTGCTTCTTTAATTTCTATGCATTTTTATGAAATTACAAGTGAGAAATATGAAGAAATCCGAAAAGATCTTGATAAAAGACAAAACAAACAATAACGAAGCAGGAGGAAAACAACGTATATGGCAGAAATTTTCGCATCGAAAACAGCTGAGATTGAAGAGAGAGAAGTTATAAATGCGCAGATTTCCAGAAAACTTGCAGGGGAATGTATGGTACTTCTGGAAAACGATGGAGCTTTACCAATTCATACAAAAAAAGTGGCGCTTTTCGGAAATGGAGCGCGTGCGACGATCAAAGGCGGTACTGGATCGGGAGATGTAAACACAAGAAATAATGTAAACATTGAACAGGGATTTCAAAATGCCGGAATTGAGGTTACAACAACCGCATGGTTAGACAGACAGGAGAAGAAGACCAGAGCTGCAAAAGAAGCTTATGTACAGTGGATGAAAGAGGAAACAGCGAGAAAACACATATCTGAAGTTGCAGTAATGTTCGACCATCCTTACAAAGAACCGGACTGCGAGATCATCACCACCAATGACATTGATGTGTCAGAGACAGATACCGCAGTTTATGTGATCGCCAGAAATTCCGGGGAAGGAGCAGACCGGTTTGACGAGGAGGGGGATTACAGATTATATCCACACGAAAAAGGAAACATCCATCTGCTGGCTGAGGTATATGATAAACTGATTGTTGTATTAAATATTGGCGGAGTTATGGATCTTTCGGAAATGAAATCAATAGAGGGAGTAAATGCAATTCTCCTGATGACTCAGCTTGGAAATCTTGGTGGAGATGCACTTTTGGATGTGCTGACCGGAAAAGTAAATCCATCAGGGAAGACAACTGATACCTGGGCAAAAAATTATATGGATTATCCATCCTCTGCAAAATTCAGTCATAATGGGAGTGTACATGATGAAATGTACGAAGATGGTATCTATGTTGGATATCGCTATTTTGACAGCTTTGGTGTGAAACCACTGTACTGTTTCGGATATGGAAAATCTTATACTGATTTTGAGATAAAAGCTGGAAAGATAAGTGTGGAAGGGAATGAAATTCAGATTCCTGTAACTGTAAAAAATACAGGAAAAATTTATGCCGGAAAAGAGGTTGTTCAGGTATATTATAGTGCAACCGGCGGAGTAATGGAAAAACCATATCAGGAGCTGGCAGCGTACCAAAAAACAAAATTGCTGGCACCGGGTGAAACAGAAGAGATTGTCTTAAAGTATCAGGCAGAACAGATGGCATCTTATTCAGAAAAAGAAGCAGCATGGATATTGGAAAAGGGTGACTATATCATCCGGGTTGGAAATAGCTCGGCTTCTACAAAAGTTGCAGGAGTTATAGAAGTCTGTGAAGATGTACAAACATTAAAGGCAAAAAATTTGTTTGCACTTGATGTCGCACTGAATGAGATTCATCCGGATGCTGTAAAATTGGAAGAAAAGAAAAAAGAAGCCGCTGGTTATCAGGCAGAAAAAATAATCTTTGACACAACAGCTATTGCACAAAAAACGGTTGTTTATCAGGGAATGCGGAAGGAATACCATACAGATAAGACAGAGAAAATTACCATGCAGGATATTCTTTCAGAAAAAGCAACTGTAGAAGAATTAGTGGCACAGCTTTCAACGGAAGAGCTTGCAGAATTTTGTGTGGGTACTTTACGTGCTGACGGAGGAGAAGTTGTCGGAAATGCATCATACACTGTACCTGGAGCAGCGGGAGATACCTCCTCTGTATGCAAAGAATCAAGAGGAATCAAGAATATGATACTTGCAGATGGTCCTGCCGGACTTCGCTTGCAGCCACACTTTAAGACGAAAAAGGATGGAACACTTCTTCCGGGTGGAGAGGTGATGGGGGATGCATACACACCATTTAATCCAAATATCGATGAGAAGGAAGTGGATAATTATTATCAGTATTGTACTGCAATTCCAATTGGCTGGGCACTGGCACAGTCATGGAACACAGAACTTGTAGAAAAGGCTGGAGATATGATTGGTTCAGAAATGGAACAATTTCATGTGGATCTGTGGCTTGCACCAGCGTTAAATATTCACAGAAATCCGCTTTGCGGACGTAACTTTGAATACTATTCCGAAGACCCATATGTTTCTGGTAAAATTGCGGCAGCAATGACAAAAGGAGTACAGAAGCACAGGGGAAAGGGAACGACGATCAAACATTTTATAGTGAATAATCAGGAAGATAACCGTTATTTTGTAAATGCACATGTCAGTGAGCGTGCACTTAGAGAAATTTATCTGAAGGGATTTGAAATTGCAGTGCGTGAAGCACAGCCATTATCCATCATGACTTCGTACAACCTGTTAAACGGTATCCATACAGCAAACAGCCATGATCTGATCCAGGGAATGGCAAGAGACGAATGGGGATTTAAAGGAGTAGTGATGACCGACTGGTTCACCTCACAGGATATGCCGATGATTACCGGAAAATTCAAACCAGCTTATCCAATCTCAGCATCTACCGGCTGTATTTATGCAGGCAATGACATCCAGATGCCAGGATGCCAGAAAAATGTCGATGATATTGTAGAAGCGGTTAAAACGGGAAAAGAGATTGATGGATATAAAATCACGAAAGCAGATTTACAGTTTAATGCGGCAAATGTAATCAGAGTTGTTGCCAGGACAATGTAAGGAAAAGCAAATACACATTTTTATGGATAAAACTCTCCGGAAAGACAGATAATATAAAACTGTTTTTCCGGAAGAATCTGTGAAATAAGTTGAATTATACATAGAATATGTTACAATAATACCACTCAATGAGTGGTATTATTTTTAGGGGGAATTATGGGAGAACAGTATACGATAGCAGAAAGAATGAAACAATTGAGAAATATCACCGGATTTAACAGGGCAGAGTTTGCGAGACAGCAGGGAATTCCATTGCGGACTATAGAGGAGTGGGAAGCTGGAAGAAGAAAAATGCCGGAATATGTATTGCGTCTTTTAGCTTATAAAATACAGTTAGAGAGCAGTAAGAAAGATCAGAGAATTCATATTATTCAGGATGAAAATAATAAAAGCATTGTGTTGATAAATGATATAAGATTTAAATCAAGGCGAAACATTGACTGGAATGAAATTGAGGAATATTTAAAGGAGTATATTGGAAACACATATGAGATTCTGGAAACATGCGAAAAAATCTATATTGGTAACGATTTTCCAGATGAATTTTGCCATTCTAAAGATAAAATCAGGTTGAAGGGGGCTAATGAAAAAGCGAAAGCAAAGAAAGGCTGGTATCGTTATGATACAAGATTTGGCATACCAAAATATGATGAAAATGGAGAACTTGAAGGATATCATATATATTCTGCAAAAATGCTTGTAAGAAGAGATGAGGATGGAAAATTATATTTATATGATTTTGTGCGCACAAAAAAAGAAACGAGCAGCCCGCTTAGGCAATGAGCCATACGGTTGTAAACTTCGTTTCTTCATAAAGACTATATGCGAATTTGGGTAAAATGTCAATCACTTTTTCCATTCAGCTGAGAAACTTTTTCAAAGCAAACTCATGAGAAAAAATTTGCCTTGGAGACATTGACATAAAATTATCAATGCGATATATTGGGTATGATAAATGTTGACATGGAAACAAAACGAGGTGGAGCTATGAAAGAACAACAACGTTTGTTACAGGAAATCGCTCTTATGTTAGAGCATCAGGATATGCTTTCAAAATTGACAGAAAGCCAGTGTCTCGATGAGTATGGTTATTCGGAGACACATTGTATTGATAATATTGGACGTCTGGAACTGCCAAATGTCACCAAAATTGCAGAACAGATGCAGATGACACGTGGTGCGATCAGCAAGATGACGAAAAAACTTCTTGCAAAAGGTCTGATCGAAAAATACACGTTGGAGACAAATAAAAAAGAAGTATATTTTAAATTGACTGAGCGCGGCAAGGTCCTTTTTAAGGAACATGAAAAACGTCATAAGCAGTGGGAGAAGCGTGACATGCAGTTTTTGTCCCGTTATTCCAAAGAGGAGACAGACACGATTTTAAAGTTCATGCAGGAATTTAATGTTTATCTGGATGAACAGATCGAGCAATATATCACAGACAGCAGGGAAAGTACTGAATCCAGATAGCAGCAGGATAAGACTATAGAAAAATACATGGCGAAAGGCGGCAGAATTTATGGAAAAGAAACCATTTGTAACAAAGGAACAGCTAGATGAGATCGTGAAAAAATACCCGACACCATTTCATTTATATGATGAAAAGGGAATCCGTGAGAATGCGGAAGCAGTGAAAGAGGCGTTTGCATGGAATCCGGGCTTCCGCGAATATTTTGCGGTAAAGGCAACTCCAAATCCATTTATTTTAAACATTTTAAAAGAGTACGACTGCGGATGCGACTGTTCTTCTTTAACCGAGCTGATGTTAGCAGATTCCCAGGGATTTGACGGACAGCATATCATGTTTTCCTCCAACGATACACCGGCGGAAGAATTTGCTTTTGCGGATGAACTTGGTGCCATCATTAATCTGGATGATTTTACACACATTGACTTTTTAGAGCAGACGATCGGACATATCCCGGAGACCATCAGCTGCCGTTACAATCCGGGCGGTGTATTTAAAATGAGCAATGGGATCATGGATAACCCGGGAGACGCAAAATACGGATTTACCCATGAACAGATCATTGAAGGATTTAAAATTTTAAAAGAAAAAGGTGCAAAATACTTTGGTATCCATGCATTTTTAGCGAGCAATACCGTTACGAATGAATACTATCCAAAGCTGGCGCGTCAGCTGTTTGAACTTGTGGTGGAACTTCGGGACAAGACAGGCTGCGATATTAAATTTATCAACCTTTCCGGTGGGGTGGGAATCCCTTACCGTCCGGATCAGACACCAAATGATATCCGTGTGATCGGAGAGGGTGTCAGAGAAGCATTTGAGGAAATCTTAGTTCCGGCGGGACTTGGCGATATTTCCATTTATTCAGAAATGGGACGTTTCATGTTAGGACCTTATGGCTGTCTTGTGACAAAAGCGATCCATGAGAAACACACTTACAAAGAGTACATTGGTGTGGATGCCTGCGCTGCAAACCTTATGCGCCCGGCAATTTATGGTGCATATCATCATATCACGGTCATGGGAAAAGAAAATGAACCGTGCGATCACAAATACGATGTGACAGGTTCTCTTTGTGAAAACTGTGACAAATTTGCGATTGACCGCATGCTTCCGAAGATTGATATGGGTGATCTGCTCGTGATCCATGACACAGGAGCACACGGATTTTCCATGGGTTACAATTATAACGGCAGACTCCGCTCCGCAGAAATCCTGCTAAAAGAAGATGGCTCCGCACAGCTCATCCGTCGTGCAGAGACACCGGATGATTATTTTGCAACATTTGACTGTTTCGATATTTTGAAAAATATGAAGCATCCGGAAAAATAGAAGATTTACGAACTGCCTTACAGGATAAAAAAATTGAAAGGTCGAAAACTTGTGTATCGATAAAACTTTATTTGATCATACAAAAAATAAAATTGTAGGAAGCCAGAGAATGCGGCAGGGAATCGGTACATTATCCGAAAAAACAGTGCATGCAGTCATGAAGAATTATTATGCACCGGACACGGATATGCATGAGATTCCGATTGAAAATTTTGTGGCAGACATCTACACCGGGCAGGAGATCATCGAGATCCAGACAAGGGCATTTAATAAAATGCGGCGGAAGCTTGACGCTTTTCTGCCACTATATCCGGTCACGATCGTTTATCCAATTCCCCATATCAAGTGGCTGTCGTGGATTGACGAGGAAACCGGGGAGACTTCACCGAAACGCAAGTCACCAAAGACCGGAAATCCCTATATGGCATTTATTGAGCTCTATAAGATCCGCCCTTATTTATCAAATCCAAATCTGCATTTAAAACTGGCGCTGCTTGATATGGAGGAGTACCGCCTTTTAAATGGATGGAGCAGAGATAAGAAAAAGGGAAGTGAGCGGTACGACCGCATTCCGGTAAAATTTGCAGAGGAAGTCTGTATCGACCGAAGGGAAGATTACATGCAGTTTGTTCCATATGATCTGCCGGAACAATTTACTGCAAAAGATTTTGCAAAGCACGCCAAAATCCCGGTGCGGCTTGCGCAGACCGTTCTTCTGATCTTAACAGACCTTGAAATCGTCGTTCGGGTTGGAAAACAAGGCAAGAGTTATCTGTATGAAGTAAATGAATAAAAAACTGCTTAGGCAAAACGGAGTCATCCGTTTTGCCTAAGCAGTTTTTTATTGTTTTAGTAACTCTGTAATATTGATAGTCAAATTGTCATAAATACATACTGCAATGTCATCGTCAAAACTGTATTGATCATTTAATTCTTCTTTTTCTAAATCATAGACATTCACTGTTCTCGTAAGAGGATTTACAATCCAGTATTCACGCACACCAGCAGAGCGATATTTGAATAATTTCACACCGTAATCTGTGCGTTTGGTACTTGGAGATGCAATTTCAATGATCCAGTCCGGTGCACCGACACATCCGCGGTCATCCAGCTTGGATTTGTCACAAATAACACTGATATCCGGTTCCACATAAGTTTTGTCATCCGCGTTTAGGAAAACGGCAAATGGGGCTGGAAAAACTTTGCAGGCACCGTTGTTTTTTTTGATATAATCAGTAATCTTATAGTGAAGTTCTGAAACGAGTTCCTGATGAAGCCGGTTTGGTGGTGCCATATCATAAACAACACCATCAATCAGTTCCGCTCTCTGCCCTTCCGGAAGAGAGAATATATAATCTGTTGTGAAAGAAGATTCTTTTGATAATGGCATAGTGTGTACCTCCTGAATTTATGACTATATTATAACATCTAATGTGTTTTATTGAAACAATAGAATGCACGCTCCGCGAACATTCTATTGTTTCAATAAAAAGAAAACCTTGAGATAACTATTCTCAAGGCTTTTCAATAAATGTATCAATGCAGGAGATGGGACTTGAACATTACCCCAATAGCGCAAAGCCAGAAAAATAAAGGATTTGAGGCGTCGACATTGTTAGGTCTCACCATCTTTTTATAACCTGCATCAGAAAAATGAAAATCATTGCTCAATAGTCTTAATATAATCAAGCCAGAAGGATATGTCAATATATTTGCAATTGCCGAAGGGATTTAAGTAATGCATTCAATATCCTCGGAATGGCACACAACAAGTAAGGTTCTTGGTGTACAAGCATAAAATTTGCAAATTGAAAAGATTACGAAGTGAGAGCGGGTATGTGTCCTGCTCTTATTTTTTTTGACAGAGACAGAATGGGGAGAGAGGACATTTAGAAAGAACTACTATGTAAACAACTACTAGTAAAAGAACTACTAGTAAACAAACTACTACGTGAACAACAACTACATGAACAACTACTACGTATATTTGAATTATCAATTGATAGAAGCGTTTTTTGAACACAAATATGCCCTTTTTGTAATCATGCCTGTAAAATCCACGATTTTAACCGATTTACAGGGGGAAAACAATAGACTAGGATTACAAACTACTACGTTATTAGATTATATAGTAAGTAATGTTTTCAATATTCTCGGAATTGCACACAAGGTTCCTTATGTCGTACGCGTTGACTGGACGCCAAGAAAATTGCATTCCAATGCTGTATTCTGGCACACTTTGGCGCCTGATAAATTAGAACCCCCGCACTCTGTTCCCATATCCCTTAAAACCCAGTATGTTCCCAAAGATCTGCGCCCACTATGTAGTTCTCGGTAATGCGGATCCTATAGCATTTGCATACTCATACTCTGAATCCGGGTGTTTTGATACCAGTCCATTGGCATACAGTTCAATCGATATCGTTTCAGTCGGTACACTTCTATCCGCATCCGATTTCCGAATCCCCATTCCCGACAGTACCCATTTACCTGATATCACAATATTGGTATGCGCACATTCCGGTATCGCTCATCCGATATCGCCTTGTTGGTATGCAATATATTCCGGTATCGCTTATCCGATATCAGCTAGTTGGTATGCAATATATCCCGGTGTCTCTTATTAGATACCGCCTTATTGGTATGCGGAATACCTCGGTGTCTCTTATTAGATATCGCCTTGTTGGTATACAGAATATCTCGGTAGCGTTTATCCGATACCACCTTACAGGTATGCAGTATATTTCGGCAACGTTTATCATGTATCACCTTACTGGTATGTAAATGCTTGTATCAACAAACGGCTTCCGATAGCTGCATACCATCTAGCTGATACACACACCCGTTGCCAGAAGATACCGGCTAGGTGATATGCTTGTTGTGCATCCGGGAAGAGGGATATCAGGAAAGGGGTATCAATTGAAAGGGAGCAGAAGTGTGGGATACCGACTAGGTGATACGTGATATGGATATCGAAGAGGTGGGATGCAGACTGGGTATCATCTAGTTGGTATGGAAAGAACGGCGGATATGTCCAGTGGGCGAAAAAATATAATGTGAAACAGTTTGCGGAATCTATTCTGTTTTTACAGCAGCATGCTATTCACGATAAGAAAACGCTGGATGCATTGGTGGATGGGAGTTCTGCAAAATACCATGAACTTATGAAAACCATCAAAGATGCAGAGGAGAAGATGGCAGCAAATAAAGTGATAAAGACTCACATTATCAATTATGCCAAGACCAGGGAAACATACATTACTTACCGAAAATCAGGGTATAGTAAGAAATTTTTCGAGGCACATCGGGATGAAATCACTCTTCATAAGGCAGCCAAGGAAGCATTTTCAAAACTGCCAGATGGAAAGATCCCAAAGGTAAAAGATCTGAATGAAGAATTTGTAAGACTGCTTTCAGAGAAAAAGGCAGATTACAGCGAATACAAGAAAATAAAAAAAGAGATGCGGGATTATCAGATAGCGAAGCAAAATGTGGAATCCTTCTATGCTGCTCAGCAGAGCTGGGACATAGAGGAAGACATGAAAAAGAAACGGCAGCAGGAAAGATAAGCATGCGGGCAATCATCAAAAATATAAATTGGAGGTTGCCCTCTTTTTTATATTCCGGCAGAGCAGGAATGTATCAGCACTCACAAAGTGAGGGCGCAGCTTGGCATCGAAGATGACATTCTAAGGGGATTGGGGATGTGCCTCCAACAAGCAAAACGCGCCCGTGTACGTACGGGGGCACTGCTTGCTAACTTGCGAAATAATAATGGGGTACGTGTGGTAAAAAGACAGATTGCATATCTGCCTCATAATGGAGTATAATGGTAACGAGATTTATGCAACACGATACATGAAATCCCTATTTCTCTTTGGACGGAGGTGGATAGGATATTTTCGAT
>OLRS01000449.1_pt1 | contig 48763 bp, 41 predicted proteins | sample 1673171 | NCBI WGS metagenome assembly OLRS01 (sample SAMEA3136762, study PRJEB25190) | human gut metagenome | biome: human gut; feature: human-associated habitat; material: faeces | place: Austria | collected 2013
GCGTGAAGTTGTGTTTGTTTGTTTCGATGCCTTCTTCCAATACTTTCATTCCGTATAGATCGGCGGCATATTTGGAACAGATGGCGGCATGACCTTTCAAGTTTTCCCGTTTGATGGTTTCTGCACTTCCTGCTGTATCTTCCGTTTCTACTATCTTCAGTTTCGGATGTTGCATCAGGAACTCTCGGCATTGTGCCAAGGCAACGGGGTGGGAGTTTACTTCGGTCAATGTATTCCAGTCATCGTCGGGCAGACACATGAAACTGTGCTTGATGCGTAGTTTGTGTTCTCCGATAATGGTCATTCCACTTTCGCGCAGCAACTCATAGTTATGCAACAAGCTTCCTGCAATGGTGTTCTCGATAGCAAGCATACCAATGACATTGCTATCCTGTTTCATATTCGAAAAGATTTCTTCGAATGTGGAGCAGCAGATTAGTTCGATTTCTTCACCTGGGAAGAATTTGTGGGCGGCAATGTCATGATATGAGCCCGGTACACCTTGTATTGCTATCTTTTTCATTCGCTATTGTATTATAAAAAAATCCCGCTTCTGCCGGAAGCGGGATTTCGTTGTTATTATCACATTGATTTATTCGTTGTTTAACGTATACATACAAATTCCCGCTTCACTTTGTTGCTAAAGTAAAAGTAATAAAAGAAGAAAAAGTATGTATTGTATAATGCTTTCATTTTGTTCTTATTGTTATTGAATACGCTGCAAAAGTAATATATTTCTAGCAAAAACAAATAAATAAGAAGTTTTTTTTCAATTTTTTTTTTTAGACAGTGCCTGTTTGGCTCCTGCTTTCCATAATTCCCGGCATCTGTTGTAAAGCCCAATCTACTAATCCTTCTATATGTGGTATTAAGCTTTTCCCTCTTTCTGTCAGTTCATATTCTACTCGTGGCGGAACTTCGGCATATACTCTCCGGCTCACTAGTCCGTCAGTTTCCAGTGTGCGCAGGGTTACAGTCAGCATGCGTTGTGAGATATCGGCTATTGTCTTATGAATATCGCAAAATCGCATGGTTCCGTTAGCATTTAATGTGATAAGAACTAGCATAGACCACTTATCACCAAGCCTGCACAATACATTCCGTACAGGACAATTATCATCCGGATGAAAATTTTTCATTTTTTAATATTTCCTATTTCCTTGTCGTTCAACAATGGTTACCTCTATGTAAGTTCCTTATCTACAGGTGCCTTCTTGTTTTTTGGAAGAAGGATACTTATATTTGTATCACAAAAGTAATAAACTTACTAAAGATAACTATTGTTTTACTAGATAAATTTATTGTTTCACTTATAATTAGTTAAGATTATGGCAAAGAAAGTAGCTGTTTTAGCAGTAAATCCGGTGAACGGATTCGGTTTGTTCCAATATTTGGAAGCGTTTTTTGAAAATGCTATATCCTATAAGGTGTATGCAGTGGCGGAAACAAAGGAAATTAAAACAAACTCGGGTATTGAATTGGTGGCCGATGATGTGATTGCAAATCTTATAGGGCATGAGGATGATTTTGATGCTTTGGTTTTTGCCTGTGGGGATGCGGTTCCTGTATTCGCTCAAAATGCGGATAAGCCTTATAATGTGGACTTGATGTCGGTCTTGAAAGCATTTGCTGGGAAAGGAAAGATCCTGATAGGTCATTGTGCTGCAGGCCTGTTGTTTGATTTTGCTGGAATTACAGAGGGAAAGAGATTAGCTGTGCATCCTTTGGCAAAACCGGCTGTAAGTAAAGGGATAGCTACTGATGAAAAATCGGTTGTTGATGGTAATTTTTATACAGCACAAAGTGAAAACTTTGTTTGGACAATGATGCCTCAGGTAATTGAAGCCTTGAAAAAATAAGGGAATTAATGTCGCCCAATGTAGAAATTTCCTATATTTGGGCGACAATTCCTAAAAATAGAAACAATGAGATACAATTTTGATAAAGTGATAGATCGCAGCGGTACGTCTGCTGAGAAAGTAGAAGGGCTGAAGCATATTTGGGGACGTACGGATTTGATTCCTTTATGGGTGGCTGATATGGATTTTGCCACAGCTCCTTTTGTAACAGATGCTATCCGTAAACGTTGCGAAAATGAAGTTCTAGGGTATACAGGTAAACCAGATAGCTATTATAATGCGATTATAAACTGGGTAAAACAGCGTTATGATCTGGTTGTGGCCAAGGAAATGATAAATTTTGTTCCCGGCATTGTACCAGGCATCGGTATGGCTATGAATTGTTTTACTCAGAAAGGGGATAAGGTAATGATTCAACCTCCTGTTTATCATCCTTTTGCATGGGTTACTACTCGTAATGAGCGCACTTTGGTTACCAATCCGTTAAAATGGGAAAACGGCATGTATCGTATGGATTTGGATACTTTTCGTGAACAGATTAAAGGTTGTAAGCTGTTTATTTTATGTAATCCTCATAATCCGGGTGGCGTTGTGTGGACTGAAGCAGAGTTACGAGCGATAGCTGATATCTGTTATGATGAGAAAGTATTGGTCTTCTCGGATGAAATTCATGCGGATTTGACTTTACCTCCTCATACACATCGTCCTTTTGCTACTGTCAGTGAAAAGGCTCGAATGAACTCTGTTACTTTTATGTCTCCTAGCAAGGCTTTTAATATGCCGGGACTATCTGCCTCACATGCTCTTATTTTTAATGAAGATTTGCGTAAACGTTTCCGTATCTATATGGATGCCGGTGAGTTGGATATGGGACATGTCTTTGCTTTTCTTTCTGTTGAGGCTGCTTATAGTCATGGTACGGAATGGCTTGACCAATGTTTGGCATATATACAAGGAAATATAGATTTTGTAGACGATTTTTTGAAAAATCATGCACCTAAAATCAAGGCCATTCGTCCGGAGGCTTCTTATTTAGTTTGGCTGGATTGCCGTGAACTGAAGTTGAGCCAGAAAGATTTGAATGAATTCTTTGTAGATAAAGCACATTTGGCATTGAATGACGGGGAGATGTTTGGTAAGGAAGGTATTGGCTTTATGCGTTTAAATGTGGCAAGTCCGCGTTGTATCATCGAAAAGGCGATGAAACAACTGGCGGATGCTTATCAACTATATATAAAGTGATTATTTTAAGTATTGCGTCTTGAAAATATTCACGCATAAAATGAAGATGGATAACAATAACGGTCCGAATATGACACCCATGAATCCGAATAAAGAAAGTCCGATGACTACTCCAAAAATGGTGATGAGTGGATGGGTGTCTGCCATCTTCTTTTGCAGAATAAAACGGATGAGATTATCAATGTTTGTTACAATTAATCCACAATAAAGAAGTAATCCGATGGCATGTGTCCAATCTCCTGAAAGAGCAAGATAGGCAGCTAGCGGGAACCATACCAATGCTGTTCCTACAATAGGAATGACGGTGGCAAAGCAGGTCAGGAAGCCAAACAATAGCGCGCTGGGTACATCAAATAAATAGTAACCTAATGTAGCTATTCCTCCTTGAATGACTGCTAGTAAGGGAATACCTATCGCATTACTCCTTACAATCATATTAATTTCTTTCAGTACATTTTTTTTGTTTGTATCGCTGAAAGGAAGTAACTCATAGATATATTTTTCCATTTGAATTCCGCCAATTAGCATGAAATAGAGAACAAAGACCAATACGAAAGCATTAACGGCAAAGCTACTGATACTTCCCATCAGAAACTGTCCGATGGCAGGAAGAATTGAGGCTATGGATGAAATGTTTTCCGCATTTAGTAAGTCATATCCCGTCTTGGTATGGAGCCAATCGGCAAGATTGGTTACCGTATGGATAAAACCTGTCGTATCTACGTTTACCGTTTGTAATTTATTGATCAATAACCATACGGCCAATGATAAAGGTACAAGAAAGCACATAATAGCTTCTATCAAGAGTAAAATGGCTGTAATGCTTTTTTTGAAATGCTTTTCTTGGGTAAGATAAAACATTTGTTTTCTTACCATAATGTAAATGGTGCATGCTCCTAAAATACCTCCCATGAAAGGAGACATTTTTATAAATAAAATAAGTCCTAATCCCAGTATAATGGTGATAAGGGAGTATTTCCAATATTGTTCTTTTACGCTCATGTGTTTTTTGCTTATTTTGTATATAAATAAACAATAAAACGAATTGAAATGTTCCGCTTTTAAAACGGAACATTCTTAGTCATGTTTTCATAATTATTGTATTGACCGCTAATATTAATTTCATTTTCAGGAGCCAGTTCTATTGCTTTCTTCATATCTTCCACAGATCCGTCTTTGTCTCCTTTAAGTAATTTGATACGTCCTCGTTCATGATATGCTTTGGAAAAGTTTGGATTGATTTCAATGGCTTCATCATATATAGCCAATGCTTTGTCAAAATCTTTGTTTGCCAGATATAGTTCGCCTGACAGGATATAGGCCTTTTCATTGAACGGATTGAGTGACAATACTTGATTAAAACATTCTTGTGCTTGTTCCGGTTCATTGGTGGCGGCTAGAATTTCTCCTTTCAAGAGCAAGGCTTGTTCGTCGTCGGGATTGAGGCTGAGTAACTTTTGTATATCTTCAGCAGCATCTTTTGCTTGTTTCATTTTCCAAAGTACTTCAGCGCGTAGCTGGTATGCTTCGGTATAATCTTCTTTCAATACGATAGCTTTAGTCAGCATGGCAATGGCAGTGATATCATCTTTCATGCCGATAGCTGCTTTTGCTGTCAAATAGAAAGATAGGGGGTTCTTATTATCTAAAACCAAAGCTTTTTGGCAGGCATCCTTCATATTTTCGTAATCTTCCTGCATATAGCAGATGCCAGCTAGTGAAAGGAAGGTGTTTACTTGTTCAGGATCTTTTGTAGCCATGCGGTCTAGTGTGATACGGGCGTCATCTAGTCGGTTCGCCTGTGTATAAGCAGTGGCTAGCAGGCTGAGAGTTTCTAATTCATCGTTGATGGCAACTGCCTCTTCAAAACATTTAATGGCATAAGGTAGTTTACCCATACGTTGGGCGCGGATGCCATCGTATTTTAAAATCTCGAAGTTCTTTTTATCATTTTTCTCTTTTTCGGTTTCGGGGATGTTGTTTCCGCCGAATAAGGATTTAAATAAGCCCATAATTTATAGTTGTTTTATTTGTCTATTGTTATAATAAATCGTCTGAGGTAAATTTCTTGTTCCTGATGCTGGATGTTGGTAAAACGTACTGCCTTTATTGGTTTCTGTTGTAAACTGGCAATCAGTAGGTTCTTTTCTTGTGTAAAGTTTACTTTACTCCAATCTTTTCCATTTGCAGATATCTCAAGGCTTCCCCAAGTTGCGATTTCCGGTTTCCCGAAATCTATCTCTATATTTTCTCCGGGATAAACTTGATCCAGTTCGATAGTCAATGAACCATTACCGGGCCATTTGATAACTTCCAGCGCCGGAGAAATCTGAATGCGGTTTATCTTTACCTGTAAAGGTAAGTTCTTTATCTGACTGATATCGCTTATTAGTTTATGCGGCATATAGTCGGTTTCAGCATTCAGCAGTGTACTATATTTTTGGTTATAGCATTGCGTGACGGTGGCGAAAGTTTGATCAATCAATGGCTTGATTACCCTTCCTGCTGTCTTTATACCCGGCTGGTAAGGGTTTTGGTTGTATGTCTGGTCAATTTGAAACATTTGTTGTTGCAAGGCTTTCACGTGCTTGTATTTACGCATAAATAAAGATTGGTCATTTTTGTCGTATGCTTTGACCATTGCCAATACTTCATTTCCGGTTTCTCCCAATAGTTTGAATTGATAAAGCCAAGGCATGATTTCTACTATAATCGGATTTTTATCAGCATGGGCGACTAAAATATCACTTGATTCAATCATCTGGCTGAAGGTTTCTTGTAGAATAGAGAAATCTTTTTCAGTGTAAGTTTTATTTTTTATGTAACTTTCAGTAAAGCTTTGCGCTGTAGGTTGGAGATTTACAGATTCCTCTCGGCGATATTTATGTCCATTGGGACCCAAGTCCGAATTGTGGGCAGCAAAGAATTCCAATTCAGTGGCTGCATCGGGCAAAATGTTCATAATAGCATCTTTCCAAGTTTTTTCACTGTTATATTTTTGGGGATTCCAAGCGTATGAGGCTACACTATAAATAGCTATTTTAGAAGCCTCGGCATGTTCCATCGGATTAGTTACAAAGCCAGACATCTGATGGGCTATTTGAGTATCGTTTCCATATACTGGTCCCATGAGCAGATGATCTCTAACGTAATCGGAAACAGGAAAGTTCCACCATATATATGCCGGACGTTTAATCCGGTCGTTTATCCATTGAATACCATCTTGGGTAATATCGGAAATAACTCGGTCTCCTGTCCACATAATTTGTATGGATGGATTCAGTTTGTCTCCTAAAGTCGTAAGATATCCTTTAGCAGGGTCGGACCAACTTTTATTGTATTCCGTGGGACACATGATAAGGGGAGTTACATCTGGTTTTACTTTTACAAAATGTTCATCTATGTAGTTCAGCAGTTCTGCTTGTTTCACAGGGTTAGTACCTTCTCCTGAAATATCATCAAAGAAGACGGCAAAAGAACGGACACCGAGATGATACATCTTTTCAAATTTTGCCAATAATAGTTCACGGTCTTCCTTATTCCATTTGATGTCTTGCCCTGGATGGATGGCCCAAACAAAATCTATTTCGTTTTCTTGGGCTACTTTTACTAATTCCTGTAATTGTTTTGCTTCTTTTTCGGGGTAAGGCAAGCGCCAGTTGGGAGAACTATGGTAAGGATCATCTTTAGGACCGTATATATAGGTGTTCATTTTGTTTTCACCATAAAATTGAAGTTGGCGAAGACGGGCATTATGGCTCCAGGGAGTCCCGTAAAATCCTTCTACGACACCACGGTAGCATATGGCCGGATAGTCTTGTATCTCTATTATCGGTAATTGGTTATCTTTGAGCAATTGTTTTAAGGTTTGCAAGGCATAGTAGGTTCCACGTTCATCGTTCCCTGCCAGAATTATTTCCTTATTATTGATGGATAGATAATAACCTTCCTTTTGGTTGGGGATTTGACGAGTAAACTTGCGGATAGACTTGTCTCCTTTTTCTCCAATATAAATGCGCAAACCGGTATTGGCCGGGTGTTTTCCACCTAATAAATCTTTTAATTCTTGTACGGCATATGGATTAGCTTCAGTTTCTCCCAAGAGCTGGTAAGTTTCAGGTAAATTGATTTGTCCGCCTTGTTTGGAAACTTGTTGAGGGATGGGCTGTACATCTATGTTTTGGGCAAAGATAGTACAACCGGTAAAAAGACAAATGATTGCCAGATGCATTTTTTTCATATTCTGTTGGGGTAAAAGGTTAATAAATCAATGGCAAAGATACGATTTATACAGAAAGAATTCCATTTTTTAATTGTATTATTTCTTCGGAAAGTAGGTAGGAGAGTACCTTTTCCGCTTTTTCACGATTGCTATTCAATTGGTTCAGTAGTTCTGAAACAGGCATGGCGTTTGCCTGTAATAGCTGTTTGATTTGTTTTTCCAATTCTTGAAATTCCCCCTGTTTTATTCCTGAATGATGTTTGTTAAGGCATACATCACATTGTCCGCAGTTGTGTTCGTTCTTTTCTCCAAAATATCTGAGTAGCATTCGGCTACGACATTTATCATCGGCTGTGGCATATTCTATCATAGCCTTGATTCGGGTGGTATAGCTTTTTTTTCGGTCTTCGTATATTTCCCGAGTTAGGACAAGGCGATTCTTTTCTTGCCGTTCACGGGTATATATAATATAAGGTGTCTTTTTCCGTGGAATGTAATGTATGATATGTCTACGAGTTAGCGTCAGTAGAATTTCATAGATTCGTTGGCGGGTTAATCCGGAACGGATTACTAAGGAATCTTCGTTAATATAGGCATAATCAGTAAATAATCCTGTATAAGAACGCAAGATGATGTTTATCAGTTTCTCTGTATCTGTATCATTCTCGTGTAGTTTATAGAGTTCGTCGCGTTTCATAGTGAAAAGAATACGTGAAGCATTATCTTGCTCGTCCGTATATTCTAAATATCCGGCACGGGTCAGAATCTTTAAAGCGCTGTCTGCTTGTACGGGGAAATGTTTGAAGTTACGACAGAATTCATCCAAGTTAAAAGCAAAGGTGCAACCTATACCGTCTCCCATGGCCATTTGAAAATAGTAGTTGATATCTTCGTACACTTTTCGGATATAATCCTTGTCGGGAAATGTATCACTGATACGTTTGTTGAGAGTGGTTTTATCACTTTGGGCGTATAGCAGAACAGCATATGCTTTCTGCCCGTCACGCCCTGCTCGTCCGGCTTCTTGAAAATAGGCTTCAGGAGAATCAGGCATATCTATGTGGATAACGATACGTACATCTGGCTTGTCGATACCCATGCCGAAAGCGTTGGTTGCTACCATAGTACGGCTTTCTCCGGTGAGCCAGCTTTTTTGACGTTGATCTTTTACATCATTATTCAAACCGGCATGATAGAAAGTGGCAGTTATGCCGTTATTGACCAGTAGTTCGGCAATTTCACGTGTGCGTTTCCGGTTGCGGGTATAGACAATGGCGCAGCCGGGCACACTATTTAAAATATGTAATAGCTCTTCCTGTTTATTTTCTGTAGGACGTACAATATAAGCCAAGTTTTTTCTTTCGAAACTCATTCGGAAAACCTGACTGTTTTTTTTAAAGTTTAGTTTTGTTTGAATATCTGTTACTACTTCCGGAGTGGCAGTTGCTGTCAGTGCCAATATAGGTATGTCAGGAAGGAGTTCTCGAATTTCTGCAATTTTCAGATAAGCAGGGCGGAAATCATATCCCCATTGAGAGATACAGTGTGACTCATCTACTGTGATCATACTTACCTTCATGTTCCGTAGTTTGTTACGGAATATTTCAGTATCCAGTCTTTCCGGAGAAATATAAAGGAATTTATAGTCGCCGAAGATACAGTTTTCCAATGCAACGATGATCTCTTCGCGCGTCATGCCTGAATAAATTGCTAAAGCTTTGATACCCCGGTCGCGTAAATTGCGTACCTGGTCCTTCATCAGGGCAATAAGAGGTGTGATAACTAAACATAATCCGGGTTGTGCTAAAGCTGGTACTTGGAAGGTAATGGATTTGCCGCCACCGGTAGGCATCAATCCTAGCGTGTCGTGACCGTTGCCTATACTTTCAATGATTTCTTTCTGTATGCCCCGAAAGTTATCATATCCCCAATATTGTTTTAGAATTTCTTTATAGGTCATTGGAAGGAGAATAAGAAAATTATGTCAAAACCCCAATGACTTGTCATCTTATTATTCTGATAAGTATCTGATAACGTCATTAAAGTTTTGACATATTTCAAAGATAAATTTTTACCATTATTCCTCACTGGGTTTTATATCTTCTATTTGCAATTGTACTTCACCACGCTTGTGCGTATTCTCTTCAATGGTATAACAAATATCAAAAGAACGTTTGGTCTTAATATAGCGTGCTTGTGAACTTTGTCCGAAAGCGATGCCATTCATCACATTGTTTGATTTATTGTCTACCAATTCCAACTTGATATGCTCCTGATCACGACCTACTACTTTGCTGGTACCATAATCATATACATTATGTGTACAAAAGATAGGTTTGTGGTTGTCTGGTCCGAAGGGATTGAACTTTTTCAGGTCGGCATGGAACTTCGGAGTGATATCCCGGAAGTCAATTTCTGCATCAATATCTATTACAGCACTAGTCTGTTCCGGCAAAATATGTTCTGTGACATAGGTCTCAAAACGGCGGGTGAATTCTTCCACATTTTCCACTTTCATGGATAGTCCTGCAGCGTAAGTGTGTCCTCCAAAATTTTCCAACAAGTCACGACAATATTCGATAGCTTTGTAAACATCGAAACCTGATACGGAACGGGCAGAACCAGTTGCTAGATTATCTGTACGGGTTAATACAACTGCCGGGCGATAATAAATCTCTGTAAGGCGTGAAGCTACGATACCGATAACACCTTTGTGCCACGCTTCATTATAGATGACAATGGAACGCCGGTCTGCTAGTCCTTCCAAGTGGTCTACAATTTGGTTGGCCTCTTCGGTCATGGTCTTATCCAGATCTTTACGGGTTTCATTGTATTGGTTGATTTGGTTGGCTTTCTCTAATGCTGCCGAGAAGTCCTTTTCTATGAGCAATTCCACCGCTTCTTTTCCGTTCTGTATACGTCCGGATGCGTTGATGCGCGGACCTATCTTGAATACGATATCACCTACGGTAATTTCTTTTTCTGATAATCCGCATACATCAATAATAGCTTTCAGACCTACACTGGGATTGGAGTTCAACTGCTTTAAACCATGATGTGTCAGCACTCGGTTCTCTCCCATGATAGGTACGATGTCTGATGCTACACTGACAGCAACCAAATCTAATAAAGGAGTTAGTTGATGAAATTCAATGCCATTATTCAAAGCGAAAGCCTGCATGAATTTGAAGCCTACACCACACCCTGAAAGATGATCGTAAGGATACGTATTGTCTGCCCGTTTGGCATTCAGAATAGCTACGGCTGGTGGCAATATATCATCAGGTACATGGTGGTCGCAGATGATGAAATCGATACCTTTTTCTTTTGCATAAGCAATTTCCTCTACGGCTTTAATACCGCAATCTAACACAATAATAAGTTTTACACCTGTTTCACAGGCATAATCCACTCCTTTTACTGATACTCCGTAGCCCTCATTATATCGGTCGGGAATATAGTAGTCAATGTTCGAATAGAACTGCTGGAGAAATTTGTATACCAATGCTACAGCTGTTGTACCGTCTACATCATAATCTCCATAAACCATGATACGTTCTTTCCTGCCCATAGCTTGATTGAGCCGTTCTACGGCAATGCTCATATCCTTCATCAGGAATGGGTCGTGTAGCTCGTTAAGCTGGGGACGGAAAAATCTTTTAGCCTCTGCTGCTGAGGTTATACCTCTTTCCAGCAACAGCTTACAAAGAATCGGGTTGATCCCTGTTTCCTTTGCTAATGCTTTAGCTGCTTCTGTCTGTTCTTGGCTTGGAGGTTGATAATTCCATTTGTGATTCATTTTATATATTGTTTTTTCTTTTTTCTGCTCTCGGAGACGGGATGATACCATTTTCTAGTTATACTTACCCAATCAATCCGTAAAGTTAGGAAAAAACAAATAAAAAAACCGCTAATTCCATATATATTTTATGGAATTAGCGGTAAAGTATTGTATAGTAGCGGATTATTTGATGCCTAATTTTTTAGCAATTTCTTTAGGCAGTGCATTTTTATTGACTACGATATTCATGGTTTTGTAACGAACGAATGCTTTTGAGGCGTACCATAAGCCTTCGTATTTTCCAGCTTTTCCCCAAGAATTCTTTACCATATAATAGTCATTTCCTTCTTGGTCTTTAGCTATACCGTAAATCAACATGCCATGATCGTCGGTTGTTTCCCAATTGTCATATGCTTCCTGGCGTTCTTCTTGTGTACACCATTTCTGAGGTTGTGGTTTGGTGTTCAGTTTCTTTTCTTCCGGTTTCATTTTCAACCAATGAGCCATGTCTGACCCACTTAGTTCTTGCACTTTTTCCGTGTCGGGCATAACAGCTACGCCATCACGTGTAAAACCTTGTTCACTGACATCAGATCCCCATGCGATTGGATAGCCGTTATTAATGGCATTGTCAAAAACCTGCATGAATTCATCAATGGGAAGGTTGTATGATTGTCCCCAACGCCAGTTGTCTTGAATTTCAAGGACAAATGGTTCGTAGAACGGATGGTGGGTATACGAGGTTAATGAAATGTAATCATTTGGATTTAATCCTGTTGATTCGAAGAATGAATGGGGAGTGTATTCTTTTCCTTTATAAGTGAATTTTTCAGGGCATTTACCTAAATAGATATCATGAATAGCGGCAATGGCCTTTTTCCATAATGGATTATGGTTATTATCTGTTTGGAGTTTGCGTAATTTTCCTTTGGCTATTGCTGCTACTACAGCATCCGATACGGCTGTAAGTTCTGTATGGTTACTTAGTGTATCACCATACATGACTCCCGGACGCATAACTTCTTCGGGCACCAGACCAAATTTTTTCATTCCATAGATAACGTCATAGAATGATCCTCCTTGGGAAAAAGATACATCTCCATGAGTACGTACGGCGGCATCAGCTCGATCCAAATAAGTTTGGTGTACGATGTACATTTCAGAAAAGTCGTATTCTCCTTTTCCCATACGAAGTAATTCTGATTCTAGAAAGGCCATACTGGAATAGCACCAGCAAGTACCGGCACGGCTTTGGTTCTTGACAGAAGTAATAGGCAGTTCTTTTACTGTAGTGAATACAAACCCTTCTTCCTTTGGCTCTTCTTTTTGTGCATCTTGTGCAAAGAGGCTTATACTGCATAAACCTAATGCTGCTAATAATGTAAATCTTTTCATTTTAGAAATAAAAGTTTTGTTTGTTATGTTACTCATTCATAATAGTTTCTACTTCTTCGATAGTGATAGGGATGCGTTTCTCGCCAGTGAAACGGGAGCCTTCCGAAGTAATCAAAATATCATCTTCCAAGCGGATGCCTCCAAAATCTTTGAATTTTTCAATAGCATCAAAGTTCAGGAAGTCTGTATGCATTTTCTCTGCTTTCCATTTGTCAATCAATGCTGGAATAAAATAACAACCCGGTTCATCAGTAATTACAAAGCCTTTCTGTAAGCGACGTCCCATGCGTAGAGAGGCTAGCCCGAACTGGGAAGAAGGACGGATTTCATCGTCATATCCTACGTAAATTTGTCCTAGGTCTTCCATGTCATGTACATCCAATCCCATCATATGACCTAATCCATGAGGCAGGAATAAAGCATGTGCACCAGCGGCAACAGCTTCTTCCACGTCGCCCTTCATGAGTCCCAGGTCTTTTAATCCTTGAACTAGCACTTTGCAGACTTCTAAGTGTACAGACATATAGGTTATACCTGGACGAGTAATTTCCAATGCTTTATCATGGCAAGCCAATACAATATTATACACATCTTTTTGCCGTCCTTCAAATTTGCCTCCCACAGGTACGGTACGTGTATGGTCTGAACAATAATTTGTGACTCTTTCAGCTCCGGCATCTGTTAGCATCATGCGCCCTGGCTCTAAGATATGGCTATGGTCATGGTTATGTAATGTCTCCCCATGTTGAGTCAGGATAGTGGCAAATGAAGTCATGCTTCCATAAGAAGCGGCGATGCCATCCAGTACTCCGGCGATATATTGTTCCTTTATTCCTGGTTTACATAGACGCATGGCGGTTGTGTGCATTTCATAACCAATATTACATGCCAAGTCGATTTCTGCTATTTCGCAAGCTTCTTTTACAGAACGTAAATCAACTACAGCTTTTATCAATTCTACAGAAGCATATTTCTTTACTATAGCCGCACGGATACCGGTTAAGTCTTCTAAGAGCATCATATTATCGAATCGGTAGGGAGGAAGGAAATGTACTTTTCTCCCTTGTGTGATAGCTTTTTTTACCACTTCTTTTAGCTGGGGGAAAGGAAAACTTTTCTGAATACCTACTTGTGCAGCCAATTCTTTCACACTGGGTTGGGGCCCCATCCAGATAATGTCGTCCATATCTACATCATTTCCGAAGAAATAATCTTCTCCTGCTTCTATATCTATTACACCTGCATATCCGGGGTGAGAATGACCGAAGAAGTAGAGGAATGAACTGTCCTGACGGAATTTATATGTGTTATCCGGATAGTTTGCCGGAGCTTCATTATTACCTAGTATAAGGATAATACCATTTTGCACTTTATTTCTAAGTGCCTGACGGCGTCTTTGATAAGTTGCGGAATCAAACATGGTTAACTTTATTTTAATTGAATATTTATTGAACTGTGTTGCAAATGTAATAATTATAATCTTAAAAGTACTATTTGCTTATTTGATTTTTTAATCGATTTCGGCTTTATTTTTATCATTTGTCAATCTTGCTTTTCTAATTTCACAGGTTTCTCTTATATTTCCTTGATAAGTTGCCATTCAGTAATTTATCAATGAAGGAGAATTTGATTGATTTTTATGATGGAATGCAATTATTTAATAAATATAAAAGATACGGCTAAATACTTTGAAAAGGTTAACTTTGCAGTGAACTCTTTCAAGGATAGATTTGTTCCTCAACATTGATTATGAAAATAGATGATAAAACAGGACTGGTACTGGAAGGCGGAGGTATGCGCGGAGTTTTTACCTGCGGGGTATTAGACTATATGATGGATAAGAAGGTTTGGTTTCCGTATGGGGTAGGAGTTTCTGCCGGAGCGTGCAATGGTCTTTCATATATGTCTCGCCAGCGTGGTAGAGCTAAGTTTAGTAATATTGATTTATTGGAGAAATATCATTATATCGGCATAAAGCATTTATGGCGTAAGCACAGTATTCTTGATCAGGAATTGCTTTATGAACATTTTCCTAAGGAAATTCTTCCTTATGATTATAAAACATATGCTGAAAATTCTGCTCGTTTTGAAATGGTGACTACTAATTGCATTACGGGTAGGGCGTGTTATTTGGAAGAGAAACATGATCCTCGACGTATTATTGCCATAGCTAAGGCGTCCAGCAGTCTTCCTTATGTTTGTCCTATAGCTTATGTAGATGGTGAGCCGATGCTTGATGGGGGAATTGTGGATTCTATTCCTGTGTTGCGTGCTATTGAACAAGGATATGATAAAAATGTAGTGGTACTTACCCGTAATCGGGGATATCGCAAAAAAGGAAAGGATATGAAAATTCCTCATTTTATCTATAAAAAATACCCTCGTTTGCGCGTGGTTTTAAGTAAACGTTGCCGTATTTACAACGAACAGCTTGATTTAGTAGAGCAATTGGAAGACAAGGGCAGGATTGTGGTAATTCGTCCTGAAAAGCCGATGGAAGTGGATCGTATTGAAACAGATATAAAGAAACTGACCGATTTATATGAGGAAGGGTATGTCTGTGCAAAAAAAATGTTTGAAGAAAAACAAATACTTCAAAAATAAATTTTTGGCCAAGAATGTTTTTATAAATGGGGATATTGGAGGAATGGGGGATCATTCTTGTTATATGGGGTGGAACTTCATCTGCCCCATATAACAAGAATGAATGCTCTTTCCTTTTGGAAAGAAAGATAATATATTAGTAATATAAATGTGACGGTACAGTTAATACTTGCTCGGTATAAACTTGCTCGACAGTCGGATAATCTATAGTGAATGTCTTTTTTAAATCTTCAAAAAAAGCCATGAGGACTATGGGGGAAGTCCTGGAAGAAGGTATATATTCGGAAATTATAAATGTTCTTTTGGGCTGTTCTGGAAGAGTTAAATCAAATGAGATGAGATGTTTTGTCCCCCATTGTTCATTTTCTATTTCATTGGACTTTCTTTCAAAACTACCTTCTATAGCTTTGTCTCCAAACTTTTCTTGATAAACCAGTACTTTGCCTCTTGCTATTTCTGCATCCGTATAGATAAATTTGTATCCTCCTCCTGTTTTTACTGGTATTGTAGCTAATGCTTTTTCTTTAATTGTTTGTTTTTCAGAGTCTTTTAAATCTCCTGTAAGAAATATATCCTGTTTGCTTACAATGTAATTATCGGTGTAATAGTCTACTATTACATGAATGTCAAGTGTGTTTCCTGATTGATCTTTTACAGTAATAATTGCTTCACCTAATGCTAATGCTTTTATGGATATGTCACAAGAAGAAATCATTTTAGTTTCTATAATTTCCGGTTTATCGCAGCTTATTTCATAATTCCCGTCTCCTCCTTGCAAGGGAAAAGAGTATGTCTGATTATTAGGATAGTTTAATTTTATATTTGCTGTTTCTCTATTTTTTAAGGAGATGGGAGCAAGTTCATCATTGCTGCACGATGAAATTACTAAAGAGCAAAGGAAAATAAGCACTGTGGCTAGCATACTGTTAAGTCTCATAGTTTGATCTTATTTTATGTTCTACATAGTTTAAATGAGAGATTAGATGATTTACTGCTTGGCAATTAGAAATTTATTTTTTCTTGAATTTGTCCAGTCTGTGGATAAAATATGAGAATGTAAAATGAAAAATCCCTCTTTCTTCTAAAGAAAAAGAGGGATTATAGTTGAGTTTCTAGTTTCTGATTTTTATTTGGCAAAACTTACGGCACGTGTTTCGCGGATGACTGTAATCTTCACTTGTCCCGGATAAGTCATTTCGTCTTGAATCTTCTTCGCAATTTCACCGGATAAACTTTCAGTTTGTTTGTCGTCAATCTTGTCGGCACCTACAATCACACGTAATTCGCGGCCAGCTTGGATGGCATAAGTTTTTGTTACCCCTGGATAAGACATAGCTAATTGTTCTAGATCATTCAAACGCTTGATATAAGCTTCTACAATTTCACGACGAGCGCCTGGACGTGCGCCTGAAATGGCATCGCATACCTGTACGATAGGAGCCAGCAGGCTAGTCATTTCTGTTTCGTCATGGTGAGCACCGATAGCGTTACAGATATCTGGTTTCTCTTTATATTTTTCGGCTATCTTCATGCCTAACAATGCGTGCGGCAATTCTGGTTCTTCATCAGGTACTTTACCTATATCATGCAGTAATCCAGCACGTTTTGCTTTTTTAGGATTCAAACCTAATTCAGAAGCCATCACAGCGCAAAGATTGGCTGTTTCACGAGCGTGTTGTAGAAGGTTCTGACCGTATGAGGAACGATATTTCATCTTACCGATAATGCGGATTAATTCAGGGTGTAGGCCATGAATACCTAAATCAATAGTGGTACGTTTACCAGTCTCAATAATTTCTTCTTCTACCTGTTTGCGTACTTTAGCTACCACTTCTTCAATGCGTGCCGGGTGGATACGTCCATCAGTAACCAGTTGGTGTAATGCTAAGCGGGCAATTTCGCGGCGTACAGGGTCAAACGCTGAAAGTACAATAGCCTCGGGAGTGTCATCTACAACAATTTCGACGCCGGTTGCTGCTTCTAAAGCTCGGATGTTACGCCCTTCACGACCGATGATGCGTCCTTTTATTTCGTCCGATTCAATATGGAATACGGTTACAGAGTTTTCGATAGCAGTTTCTGTGGCTACTCGTTGGATAGACTGGATAACGATACGTTTAGCTTCTTTATTAGCTGTCAACTTGGCGTCGTCCATAATGTCGTTAATATAGGAAGCAGCCTGTGTTTTCGCTTCTTCTTTCAAAGATTCAATCAGGCGTTCTTTGGCCTCCTCGGCAGAAAGACCGGAAAGAGCTTCCAGTTTTTCACGTTCTTGCATTTGTAATTTATCCAGTTCATCCTTTTTCTTGTCTATGATGACAATTTGAGCTTCTAGATTTTCTTTGATAGCTTCCGCTTCTGTACGTTTGCGTTGGACCTCTTCCTGTTTTTGGTTCAACATCAGTTCGCGTTGTTTTAGTTTATTTTCGGCCTGCTGAATCTTTTGGTTGCGTAAGGCGACTTCTTTTTCCAGATCAGCTTTTTTGTTCAGGAATTTTTCTTTTACTTCCAAAAGCTTGTTTTTTTTAATTACTTCAGCTTCCGTCTGTGCTTCTTTGATGATGATGTCATACTTAGATTTCAGGCCATATCTGAAAAGCATGTATGATAGGCCACCACCTACAGCGAAACACACAATTGCTATTATTACCGTTGTTATCATTGTTATTAATTTATATATAAATAAAAAACGCACAATCTATCTGTTAAGAACCCTTCTCTTGACAGTATAGCTGTGCGTGAATATCCTTATTAATTCTAAACTATTACTCTCTGTTACTGATCTGTTTTTCAAGTTCTTTGGTTAGCTCCTGTAATTTTTCCTGATAAGGCGCAGTATCATTCCTGTCTTTCATAGAAATATTTTCGAAAGCCAACTCCAGTGCAGCCATTGCCCAATGCCTTGCGGGGCTGAAATCGGGGTAATAACTACGGTATTTGTTTAGTTTATTGTCAATCTGTTTGGCAGCGTCCCTGTATAACTGTTCATCTTCACGACGAATGGTCATCGGGTATCGTTCGTTGTCAATCAGTAGATGTATCTTCATCATATCGTCCATAATACTATCGTTTTATTGTTCAACTTCTTCTATTCGTTTAATAAAGCGATGCATTTGTCGACTTCACGCACAAGCCTTGACAACCGTTGTTTTGTATCATTGATATCTTTATCATGAATACTGATTGTCCTGGCCATTTTCAAATTGGTATACATTACTTCTAATTCTTTCCGGCTATTCTCCAATCGTCTCACCTCCTCGTTTTTTTCAGTGAGAAGTTGCTTTAACTTTGCATTTTCATGTTTCAATTCATCATGCAAATACATAAAATGCCTCAGTTTTGCCTCGAAAGTATTTAATAGCTTTTTGTCTTCTTCAGTCATTTTATACCAAAATTGTACACAAATATAAAGGATTGGGAGCAAACACGAAAATATTTCGTCCTAAATTTATCGTTTATCGTTTAAAAAACTTTTTTAACGTCTTTATTAGCTGTTTTTCCCGTGCTATTCGAATATGATCTTTTTACTATTACATATATCTGTTGAGGATTGTTTACTGTTTTAATGTTTTATAGGATACTATGTGCCAGGTGGTACTGATTGCAATAATCAGGAACAGGATTCTTGCCCAAATGTAGGGTAGTATCCAGATGGCGCAATAGCTTAGGGTAATCCATATTAATGATACGGAAACGATCTTGGCATGTAAAGGTATTGCTTTATGCTCGCGGAAATTGCGGATGTAGCTTCCTAAATATTTTTGTTGGATGAGCCAATAATACAAGCGTGGTGAACTGCGGAAATACATGGCAGCTGTCAGTAATAAAAAGGGGGTGGTAGGCAGTAAAGGAAGAAATATGCCGATAATGCCTAATATGAGTGAGGTCGTTCCTACAATGGTATATAGTATTTTCATAGATGCAAATATAGACCAAAAAACAAAAAAATGCTGTGTCCTTTTTATATTATTCTTTTTTATGGTGTATCTTTGCGTCCTGTAGCACCGAGGTGACATTAGGTGTGAGTTCTTTCTTATTATAATTAAATGCTATGTATACAGTAATTAAACGAATGGAAATTTCAGCTTCCCATAGCTTGAAGCTGTCGTATAGAAGTAAATGTGAGAATTTGCACGGTCACAATTGGATTATTACCGTTTATTGTCGTTCCGAGGTTTTGAACGAGGATGGTATGGTGGTGGATTTTACGCATATCAAGGAAACGGTGATGGGGCGTTTGGATCATCAGAATTTGAATGAGGTTGTTTCTCTTAATCCTACAGCTGAAAATATTGCACGCTGGGTATGTGAGCAAATTCCCACTTGTTTCAAGGTTGAAGTCCGCGAGTCAGAAGGAAATACCGTTATCTATGAGAAGGATTAATGAAATATTTTATAGTTTACAGGGGGAGGGATATCATACTGGGATACCTGCCGTTTTTGTACGTTTTTCCGGGTGCAATTTGAGATGTCCTTTTTGTGATACTCAGCATGAAGAGGGGACATTGATGAGTGATGAGGATATTGCAATGGAAGTGGCAAAATATTCGACTCAAGTAGTAATACTGACTGGTGGTGAGCCAGGATTGTGGATTGATGAAAAATTAGTTGATGCATTGCATCATGAAAGGAAGTATGTTTGTATTGAGACAAACGGCACTTGTCGGTTGCCTGAAAATATAGATTGGGTTACTTGTTCCCCTAAAGAAGGGGCGAAAATAAATCTAGATCGTATAGATGAGGTGAAAGTGGTTTATGTGGGGCAGGATGTTTCTGCTTATTTGGATTTGTCTGCTAGTCATTATTTTTTGCAACCTTGTTCTTGTGCTAATACGGAAGAAGTGATTGCTTACATTTTGCAACATCCTGAGTGGCGGTTGAGCTTACAAACTCATAAACTTTTGCAAATTCCTTAAGAAAATAGAAGATATAAAAAAGATTATTCGATGGTTTGGCATTGAATAATCTTTTTTGCACGGGAGGAGAGGCTCGAACTCCCGACACCCGGTTTTGGAGACCGGTGCTCTACCAACTGAGCTACTCCCGTGTTTGCGGCTGCAAAGATAGTGTAATATTTGGAATATACAAACCTATTTATGAAAAAATATTGCCCATTATTCGTTTAATAGACCTAATTCATTGAACATGATCCGGTAAATTGCTGATTTTTTTTCAATGGGCAACGGGTAGGCACGGCTGGACGAAGGCATTCTGTATAATCGCATTATCCGGTCTTCGAATTCAAAAGGTTCGCTGGTTCCTACAACGGGTTCTTTCACCTTTATTTGTTCACGAATAATATCCGTTGCTTTTTGTCCTGTGGTTACAATAGCCTTGCACATTGGAATCTGCTTCAGTAGCAAACTGATATCTGTCTGTTCTACAACTTCCAGAAATTTGTCTGAGGCATTGTCCTGTAAACGGCGAACAGCTGAAGCGGTATCATAAAGTGCGATACCTTTTTTATTTAAGAGATCAATAATACGTTCCTTGTCAAACACTTTTTTATCAGGATTCAGAAAGTGCTCTTTGTTTTGGAAAAATATTATTCCAAAAATACGCCACATATCATTTTGCAGATTGGGATAAAAGAATTCCATGCTCCATCGTTTCTTTTGTGGGGGAAAACTACCTAACATCAGCAGTTTGGCGTTAGCCGGTAAAAAAGGCTCTAATGGATGTTCTTCTATATTTAATAAGGATTTCATAAAATCTTTAATGATTATTCTTTTGGCTTTGGTTCTTTTTTAGCCAGTAATACGATGTTATACACATATTCCGTCATCCAGTTTTCAGAATATCCTAAGGCTTGTTTGTATTTACGAATGGCAACACAGGTCTTGTGCACGCTTTCGTCTTTCCAGTCGGTCTTGGTCATGATATCATGAATTGTTTTCTCGGTCATGTTACGTAACATTTTTTTCATTACGCTGGGCATACGGAATTTCCATTGCATCAAATTACCTATCAGCATCATCAAGTCATTGCTGAATCCTTGGAACATAAAAAGATAAGTCTTGACATCATTTACATTCTTGCAATTCTTTTTTATAGAACCGTCAATTTCTTTAAAGAAATCATCACTTAAACCATAAAGTTCTACTAACATCTTTTTGCAGCGTGATTTCTCAGCAATTCCCAACTTGTTGTTTTGGGTCGGTATTTTGAGTGTACGTTTGAAAACTGCCATATCTGGCAAAAAATTAATATTTGTGATACCTATATTGCAGGCCATTACAGACTGATAATATACACGGATCAGTGTCATGAAGTCTTCCATACCACCTACGTGGCTTGTTTCTTCTCCTTCTGTCTGTTTTTTACCAAATAATTTTGAAAATATGCTCATTGTGTTCTTAAATTATATTGTTTTCCTGTCTGCAAAGATAGCGATAAAAACTGAAACATTTTTGATTAAAATCCTTTTGTTTTACTATTTATCATTTTTATTGAATGGTTGATGCCGGGGTTTTGTTTTATTGCTTTGTGTTACCAGCATTCCAAATCATTTTCAATGTCTTTCATTCTGTCTTTGGTGAAAACTGGATTTTTGACCCCGTTGCGTTTTTGAATTCGGTAGTCTTCCAGTAGACGGAATGCATATTTCCCTAGTAAAGTAATGGCTATCAAGTTACAGATAGTCATAAATCCCATTGCCATATCGGCCAGGCTCCATGCCAGGTCCAGACTGGCTAATGCCCCAAACATAACCATCCCCCCCACTGATATACGATAAATGGGGATAGCCCATTTCTGATGAGTTATGTAGCGTACATTGGCTTCACCGTAATAATAATTTCCCAAAATGCTGCTATAGGCGAAAAACAGAATTGCCACCGCTACATAAATAGTCCCAATGTTGCCTATTTCATTATTTAGTGCCATTTGAGTAAGTTTTATTCCATTGACTTCTTTAGTGGAGGCCCCTCCGCTGAAAAGAATGATGAAAGCAGTGCAGGTACATATGACAAGTGTATCGGTAAAGACTCCCAATGTCTGAATTAATCCTTGTTTTACAGGATGGGTAACATCGGCACTTGCCGCTACATTGGGTGCGGAACCCATACCGGCCTCATTGCTGAATAATCCACGTTTGATTCCTTGCATTAATGCTATGCCTATACCTCCGCTCAATGCCTGTTCCCAGCCAAAGGCATTCGCTATAATCAATTCAATAACTTCTGGCAAATGCTTTGCATTCACAATTACGATGAAAAGGGATAAAAAGATGTATCCCAATGCCATGACAGGAACAATAATGCTACTTACTTTGGCAATACGCTGAATACCTCCGAAGATGATAACTAATGTGAGCGAGGTAAGTATCACTCCCATTAAGCTGGGAGGAATATTGAATGCTTCCTCGAAAGCAGCGCAAATGGTATTGCTTTGTACTGAATTAAAAGCAAATCCAAAAGTAAAGATAAGCAGAAAGGCAAACAAAACTCCCATCCATGGCTGTTTTAATCCTTTTTTCATGTAATAAGCTGGCCCGCCAACGAAAGAATTATGTCCGTGTACTTTATATAATTGGGCCAATGTGGACTCAATAAAAGCGCTGCTGGCACCCAAAAGAGCAATTACCCACATCCAGAAAACAGCACCCGGACCACCCAAAGTAATAGCGGTGGCAACTCCTGCTAAATTACCTGTTCCCACGCGACTAGCTATGGAAACGGCAAAAGCTTGAAAAGAGGAAATATGGTGTTCGCGACCTTCTGTCTTGCCGGTAGAATCACCTAATAGACGTACCATTTCTCTTATCATGCGGAATTGTACGAAATTTGTTTTAAAAGTAAACCAAAACGCACATCCTAACAGCATGATGATCAAAATGTAAGTCCAAAGCACATCATTCACTCTGCTGATTAATAGGGTCAGTATATCCATTTTACTTATTCCTTGTTTAATTTAAAATAGAACTTATGTCCATGGAAAACAAGTTCCACTAGACCAAAACGGATAAAGTCTGCTAATAGTTCACAAGTTGTCTTGTGGTTTAATCTGCAAAGTTTGCAACATTGATTTAATGAAAGTTTTTCTTTTTCTTTCAAGACATCCAGTAACCGTTGCTCTCTTTCGGTAAATGTTACAAGTGCTCCTTCAGGTTTCTTGCTGTGTTGCCACATCTTTAGATGGACGGGAGTGGCCAGTATGTTTTCGTCTTTGATGCGGATATAGGCCCATGGCTTATCCATTTCATCTAGGGCATATACAGGTTTAGAAACCGTTTCGTTAATACGTATTTCCAATACAGTCTTTCCTTCTACCTTGTAAGTCTGCGTTTCCAGTTCGACTTTGGGCTTGCAATACATGGTTGCTGCTGCTTCTATCATATATATTTCTTCGTCAGAGCGGACTCCTGCTATTTTGCCATTGTCCTTTACTCCTATTAATAGCCTGCCGCCCTCGGTATTGGCGAATGCGGAAAGGCTGCGGGCTATTTTGCGTGCGTCCGAAATCTCGAATTTAAAATCCTGATGACAGTGTTCTCCCTCCGAGACAAGCTGTCGTATGTATTGTGTATCCGTTAATGCTTTCATTTCAATTGCAAAAATAGGAAAAATGAAACATATTGTGGGTATCGAATGATAAAAAAGCCGATATTAGTTTGTCTGTTATCAAGCTTTTTGCTTCATTTGCAGTGGAATAAAAATAATTAGCCTTTAAAATCTATGGGAATAAGAAAAAAATGTTTGATCATTACATTATTATGCTTTTCTAGTCTAATGTATGCAAGTGAATTCATGTTTAAACATTTGGAGGTGAAAGATGGTCTGTCAAACAATCAAGTTCTTGATATCTTTAAAGATTCCGAAGGTTTTATGTGGTTTGCCACAGCTTCTGGGTTGAATCGGTATGACGGGTGTCAGATGACTTTGTTTCGTAGTTATAATGCCGATCCGGCTTCTTTACCTGATAATTATATCAAAAGCATACAAGAAGATTATAAAGGAAACTTATGGATTCTTACCGGTGTGGGTTATGCCATTTACAACTCGGAATCAGAAACATTTAATAGGGAGGTGCATGCATGGCTATATGAAGTCGGTATTGACGGAACTCCTGCATTAGTATATATAGACCATAATAAAAATATGTGGTTTTATATAAAAGGAAAAGGCTGTTATTTGTACATTCCGGAATCTCAATTACTATATCCGCTTTTGTTTGATACTCATCAGTTGCCAGAAGGTGATATTACGGACATTGTAGAATGTAGAGAGGGAATCTTGTTGGTATATAATACCGGGAGGCTTGTTTGTCTGGATACTCGGACAAATAAGATTAAATGGCAGCAGGATGATTTAGCTAGGGAGTTGGGAACTGACAAGCAGGGAATTTTCACTCTGTTTGTAGATCGTGATAATGATATATGGATGTATAGTCCATTTGGAATATGGGTTTATAGTCCGGAGCAGAAGAAGTGGCTGTCTTGGCTGGCAAATATTATCAAGCGTCGGTCTCATAACATGGTCCGTGCTGTATCACAGGATAAGCAGGGGCGTATATGGATAGGAACAGATCAGGATGGCATTGATATATTAGATAAGAAGACAGGGGAAGTGAGGCAGTTGCGGAACAAGGCAGGTGATGAACGTAGCTTGCAAAATAATACAGTAATGGTTCTATACGAGGATTCCAGTGAAACTATGTGGGTGGGGACTTATAAAAAAGGAATTTCCTATTTTAATGAGTGTGCTTTTAAATTTGGTGCAGAGTATATGGGAGATATTAGTTGCATTGAAGAAGACAAAGAGGGCTATGTGTGGCTGGGTATCAACGATGTCGGTATCATATATTGGAATTCCGTGACTGGCAACCGGGCTGCTTTTCCACAGAAAGGTACGGATAAACTCATTACTGATGCCATTGTTTGCATTTTGAAAGCTAGTGATGGGAAACTTTGGATTGGTACTTTGGGGGGAGGCCTGATTTGTTATGATAACGGTCGTATTATTCATTATAAAAAAAACATACCGGAACGGCAAAATTCTTTGGCTCATAATAATGTATTGGCTTTGGCTGAAGATAAGCAGGGGATTATATGGATAGGTACATTGGGTGGGGGAGTGCAGAGTTTGAATCCCAAGACGGGTTTGTTCACCACTTATAATACAACTTCGGCCGGCTTGATATCCGATTATGTTTCCTCTTTGTGTATGGGAAAAGAGGGCTCTTTGTGGATTGGCACCGTTCAGGGACTTTCGGAATTGGATATTGAAACTAAAAAAGTGGTTAATCTGGAAGGTACTAAATCTGGTAAGGAATATTTTTCTGATCAGAATATAAGTCAGGTGTATGAGGATAGCCGTGGATTGATATGGATTGGTACATGTGAGGGGCTGAATGTTTATAATCCCAAAACGGATGAACTGATTATATTAGGAGTGGAGCAAGGAGTTTCCAGCCCTATCATTTCTGGAATAGTAGAAGATGGTAATGAAAATATATGGGTGACTACAGCACGTGGAATAACTAATGTTATACCGGCAGTAGATTTAAAAACAGGGCGCTATATTTTTCATAGTTGTGTTTATGATGATAAAGATGGTTTGCAAAATAGTGGGTTCAACCTGCGTTCCATTAAAAAATTGTCTTCTGGAGAAATTTTTATGGGAGGGCTGTATGGCATTAACCGTTTCCGCCCGGATGATATAAAATACAATAAAAAATGTCCCAGCGTGATGTTTACCCGTTTGTTCTTGTTCAATGAAGAAGTAGGGGTGGGTGAGGAATATGAAGGTAGGGTGATTTTGGATAAGGCGTTGAACAAGGTAGATCAGATAAAATTGAGTTATGAGCAGAATATGTTCAGTGTACAATTTGCTTCTGATAACTATATTTTGCCGGAAAAAACGGAGTATGCTTATAGGCTGAAAGGTTTCAATGAGGATTGGATGACTACTACCTATGACAAAGTGACTTATACTAATCTAGCCCCCGGAACTTATATGCTGAAAGTGAAAGCAGTCAACAGTGACGGATATGGTGGAGATGAAGAAGCTTCATTGAAAATTGTTATCTATCCTCCTTTTTGGCGTTCCGTTTGGGCATATATTGTTTATAGCCTTTTGGTGGTTGCTGTATTGGTATTGGGATGCTATTGGGTTCTGCGTGGAGAACGGAATAAATTTAAGATACAGCAAATAAAGCAAGAAATAGAGAGGAATCAGGAGAAGGCAGATATGAATTTGAAGTTTTTCACTCATGTCAGCCATGAACTACGTACTCCGCTCACTCTTATTATCTCACCGTTGGAAACGCTGATGAAGGAATATCAATCGGATGCTGTTCTGATGGATAAATTAAATATAGTGCAACGCAATGCGGTAAGGTTGTTGAATCTTGTAAATCAGTTGTTGGATTTTAGGAAAATTGATGTGAATGGATATTATTTAAGTTTGTCTGATGATGATATCATCTCTTATATTCATACGATTTGTGATTCTTTTATCTCTTTGTCTGAACAGAAAGATGTTTCTCTCACTTTTTATTCAGCTGTTTCCTCATTGAATATGTTGTTTGATGGGGATAAAATGAGGGAAGTGATGATGAGTCTGCTTTCCAATGCTTTTAAATTTACTTGCAGTGGTGGAAGAGTTGATGTGTTTGTCAGTTTAGTGGAAGGACAGGATTCTCGGGAAATGCTGGAAATCAGAGTGGCTGATACAGGGATCGGCATTAAAAAAGAAGACAGAGAACGCATTTTCGGACATTTTTATCAAGTGGATTATCCGGATATGAGCTTCTCAGGTGGCGGAGGTAGTCTGAGTATTGTACGTGATTTTGTCACGCTTCACGATGGCACGGTGAACGTAATGGATAATACCCCTGTCGGTTGTGTTTTTATTATCCATATTCCAGTAAAACGTTCTGGGGGTAAACCGATGAAGATAGAACAGGTGCAAGTTGTAGATAAGTCGGTAGAAGATATTTCCACACTTCAAGTTCCGGAGTCTTATGTGGCGTCTAATGTCGGGGAGGAATCGAAAGAAGAACTGAACCATATAATAACAATAGAAGGACTGGAGGAGGATATTCGAAGATTAGAATCTGGTAATACGGAAGAAATTGCAGAAGAAAAAAATATAGAAACAATCTCTGCCGTTGCTCCACAAAGAGCAACGGTGATTCAATTGGTTGAGGGTGAGAGTAATGAGATGATAACTCATATTATTCCACCGGAGGGGGTACCGGAAATGGTGACCGCTGTTCCTGAAGAAAAAAGTGAACTGGAGTTGAAAACGGTTTGGAATCATGCTTATATTGATCTCAAACCTAGTGGGACTGCCATAACTTCGATGGATGAAAAACTGATAAATCATGCTGTGAAATATGTAGAGGATAATATTGCACGCAGCGATTTGTCTGTAGAAGAGCTAAGCAAGGAATTAGGGATGAGCCGCGTTCATTTATATAAAAAGTTATTGGCTATTACCGGTAAGACCCCTATCGAGTTTATTCGTATAATTCGTTTAAAGCGGGCTGCCCAATTACTCCGTGGAAGTCAACAGAATATTTCAGAAATAGCCTATCAGGTGGGTTTTAATAATCCGAAATATTTCAGTCGATATTTTAAGGAAGAATTTGGTATACTACCTTCGGCTTTCCAATATAAACAAGGTAGATAGTTTTCAATATTTTATAGTGCCATTTAAGGTTTGTATCGGAGTTTCGTCAACAGACATACGTTCTGTAACAGATTTCATCTATGAGTAAAAACAATTCCATTTTATTATTGTTTTTATTAATAATAGTCATACGTTAAAATCAATATAGAATGGAACATACAGTTATACATGACGAGAAAGTAGACCGTTTCGAAGTATTTGAATCGGGACAAATCGCCTATTTGCAATATGATGAAAAGAACGGAGTTTTGGATATCCTTCATACAATAGTTCCCCCACAGTTGGAGGGGCAGGGAATAGCTCAGGCTTTGACCGAGGCCGCTGTGAGATATGCTTCGGTCGTAGGGCTTAAAATACGTCCTACTTGTTCTTTTGCAAAAATGTTTTTTACCCGGCATACCCAATATAAAGACATGTTGGTGGAGTGAGAAATAAAATCAGACACGGATTGTATAAACACCGTGTCTGATTCGTTTTTAGCTCTCTTATCTTTATATATACCTTTAATCACATTGTTTGTGTGTCATAATATCCAATACTAGTTTATCGGTTTCATTCATACCTTGTGAACCGATTCTGGTAAGGTTGCGGATGCTACGGTCCACATCATTATCAATGATACCTTCTACAGAAGATACGCATTTATGTTCCATCGCTAATATGGCTGAAAATACAGCGGTAGAGACACCGCTGCTTAATTTCAGAGCACAACTGGGTTTGGCTCCGTCACAAATCATACCCGTCAGGTTGGCGATCATATTCTGTACAGCAAAAGTGATTTGCTCATAAGTGCCTCCCATCAAATAAGTGATACCACAGCTAGAACCTGTTGCAGCTACTACACAACCGCATAGTGCAGACAGACGCCCCAAGCTTTGTTTGATGTAAATCACTGTTAGGTGACTGAGTGTCAGTGCGCGGATCAATTCTTCTTCTGATTTATGGTTATCTTCGGCATAGACTACTACCGGTAAGGTAGCTGTAATTCCTTGGTTCCCGCTTCCCGAATTGCTCATGACAGGAATCATGGCTCCCGCCATACGTGCATCGCAAGCTGCCGAGGTATAAGAAAGGATGTGGGTAAATGTATTACTTCCCAATATTTGTTCTTCACTTTTGCTACTTTTCAGAATTTTGCCTAATTCGTGACCGTAGTTTCCTTTGAAAGAACGTTCTGCTGCCGCTTTGTTCAAACGTTTGGTTTCAAGAATAAAACGAATTTCATCCAATGGTGTGGTGGTGGCAAAATCGTACACTTTTCGCAAGTTCAACTCCGGTTTTTTTGCATCCTCATTGCAGGCGGCGGTAGTTTGTTTGTTTAGTAAAACTTGGTTGTTAAAGGCCACATATATAAAATTGGTATGCCCGCAAGCAATAATGGCCGTTGCTTTATCACCGTCAGCTTCACAGATAATTTCGATATATAACTTTTCTTCTATATTCTCTTTCAGCCCGATAGAGATAGCTTGTGAGTCAATTAGTTTTTTACCCTCTGCTACGGCTTCAGGAGTGCTGTCTTTTAAGACTTCCAATTGATATTCGGATTTCCCGATTAATGCCCCTAAGGCGATAGCGATAGGTAGTCCAATCATTCCTGTCCCCGGGATGCCTACTCCCATGGCGTTCTTAAGAATATTGGCGCTGAGTAAAGCTTTAATCCTTTCAGGTCTTTTACCTAGTGTTTCTGTTGCTTTTGCTACACAAAGGGCTACGGCTATGGGTTCTGTGCACCCGATAGCCGGAACGACCTCGCGATTTATAAGGGCAATGATTTGCTCTCTTTCTGGTTTGGCGATCATAGTAGATAATTATTAAGGGGTCTTGCAAAAATCTTTTTGAAAGTGTATCAAAACTCGAATAAAACTATCATTTCGTTTGTCTTTTCCTTTTCGTTGATTTTCAGAATATTTTTCATTAAAGAATATTCTGAATGAATAGAATGATAGGTTTATTTAGTTTTGACACCCCTTCGACTTTTGACACACTTTGGTTATTTTTTATAGTTTTGTAATCCGGTCTGGAGGAAGTCAACATATTTATCTATATCCTCATCATATGAATATGATTTATTCAACGGTTTTCCTTCATTGTCAATCAATACATAGAAAGGTTGTGCGTTGGCACCGAATTTAGAACGTTGCAAGTAACTCCATTTATCACCGATCGTGCGTAGTGTACGTTCCTTACCGTTTTCCATCACTTTGATGTGTTCGGGCAACGGGGTTTTGTTATCAACGAACAATGTTATCAGTACATAGTCCTCAGTCATCAACTTGTTTACTTTCGGATCAGTCCATACAGCGGCTTCCATTTTACGGCAATTTACACATCCGTAACCTGTAAAGTCGAGCATTACCGGTTTTCCGGTACGTTTTGCATATTCCATACCGGCATCGTAGTCATCAAACTGCGCATGTACTTCATTGGTATATAAGTTGAAGTCTTGTGTATTCATGGGAGGAGCAAATGCGCTGACAGCTTTCAAAGGAGCACCCCATAAGCCCGGTACCATATATACAGCAAATGCAAGTGAGATAAGAGCCATAAAAAAACGGGCAACACCTACTTTATCATCATCATCATCGTGAGGGAATTTGATCTTACCCAACAGATAGAAGCCTAGCAAAGCGAAAATCACAATCCATAAAGCAAGGAATGTCTCACGGTCTAGAATCCCCCATCCATAAGCCAAGTCAGCAACCGACAGGAATTTCAAAGCAAACGCAAGTTCGAGGAAGCCTAATACGACTTTAATTACATTCATCCAGCCACCTGATTTAGGCATGGATTTCAACCAGGATGGGAACATGGCAAACAGAGTGAACGGTAATGCCAGTGCAATGGCGAAACCTAACATACCGATGGCAGGGGCAATCACACTACCTGTGGTGGAAACTTCTACTAACAAAAAGCCGATGATAGGGCCTGTACATGAGAATGAAACCAAAGATAGGGTGAATGCCATCAAGAAGATACTTAACAAACCACTGGTCTGTTCCGCTTTACTGTCTACTGCGTTGCTCCATTTTGAAGGAAGAGTAAGTTCGAATGCTCCAAAGAAAGAGGCTGCGAATACAATTAGCATCAAGCAGAAGAATATGTTAAAAATAGCATTTGTGGAAAGTGCATTCAAAGCACTGGCACCGAATATTAAGGTTATGGCAAGACCTAATAATACATAGATCACTACAATAGAAGCACCATATGTCCATGCATCACGGATTCCTTTCTTTTTGTCTTTGCTACGTTTTAAAAAGAAACTTACCGTCATTGGGATGATAGGCCATACACAGGGCGTAAATAAGGCTAGTAATCCACCGATAAATCCGGCAAAGAAGATGTAAATCCATGAACGGTCTTGTTGTGATGTCGTTTCGCCAAATGCGTTCAACTCTTGGATAACCGGAGTCCAGTAATCTTGGACAGCAGTGTCATTGCCGATCAGGGCGGTAGTTGTAGCACTATCTGTTGCGGTAGTTGCAGTAGCTGTTTCCGCTACAGGAACTTCCGTTATGGCTGTTTCTGTTTTTGCGGGTTCAGTAGTCTTGCTTGTAGTAGCAGCGGCAACTCCTTTTCCGGAGAAAGAGAAAGAAACTTCAGTAGGAGGCAGACAGTTTTCATCGTTGCAGGCACCGAATTCCATATAACCTTCTATCATATAGGTAGCGCCAGTTATTTTTAGTTTCTGAATGAAAATGGCAGTGTTCTCAAAGTAACGTAATTTCATTTCAAACACCTTGTCGAAGTTTTCAATTTCTTTACCTTGTGGAGTGAGCTTCCCTACTAATTCTACTCCTTCTATCTTGTCTACGTTGAAAGTAGCGGAGATAGGACCTCCCGAAGGAAGGTCCGTGGAATAAACGTGCCATCCGGCGTCAATCTTACCAGTGAATACTATTTGTGCTTCCGTATCGGAAATCGTCTTTAACTCGGTTTTGAATTGTACCGGATCTTGAATCTGGGCAACTGCCGGAAGCAATGCCATAACGATTAAGAGGCAACTTAAAAAAAACTTCTTTTTCATTACGTATTATTTAAATTTTGATTAATGTTCATACCGCAAAGTAAGGGATAATATCTTAGATATGTCTCTCTATACCTATATAAATATCGGCAATTGCTGTTTTCAGAATAAAAAATAGAGCAAAAAGATAATCTATTGCTCTTTTTGGAGTTCCATAACTTTGTTTCTATATTGGGAGGGGGTCATTCCCACAGAGGATTGGAAAAGGTTATAAAAGGTGGAAATGGAGTTAAATCCCAACTCTGCAGAAATGGCTTTCATCGGAGTTTCGTTATTGGGGTCAGATAATAGGCGGATAGCTTCTTCAATACGGAAACGATTTACATAATGAGTGAAGGATAATTTGGATTGCTCATTGATGATACGTGATAAATAAGTACGGTTAGTTCCTAGTATTTCCGCTACTTTGTCTTTTGTTATAAAATTGTCTTTGTAAATTTTTTCTTCTCTCATAATACGCTCTAATGTACGGAAAAGTTCTAAACTTTTCTCATCGGTGAGTGAGGAGGAAGCATACTTTTCGGAAGTAGAAACCATGGAGGGGGCATTGGTCTCCAATTCTTTTATACGGCGATTCAGTTCCGTTTCTCTTTTGATTGCTTCTTGATTTTGCTTGACAATACTTAAATAAAGTTTGTTTTTACGGCGGTAGAGGTAATAAAGCAACCCTAAAACAATTACAGTGATAATAAGAATAAATGTTTGTTGCTGTATACGCTGTTCTTTCTGCATTACATCTAGTTTGCTTTGTTTTATTAAATTTTCCTGCCGCTCAGAGTCATATTTGAATCGCATTTCGCTTAAATCTCTTTCTTTGTCCTTGTTGAAAAGGCTGTCGTTTTCCAAACGGAATATTTTATAATACTTCAGTGCGTCATGATATTGGTGCAATTGCTCATAGCAGGTAGACAGATTTTCGTATAGTTCATTGCGATGGATGGCGTTGACGCGTGCATAAGAAATAGCTATTCCTTGTTTTAACAATAAAATAGCTTCTGGTTGTTTGTTTTGCTGCATTAGTATACGTGCATATCCCAAATGGGCATAGACAATAGAGGAAGTTTGTGCCGCCTGTTTATCCTTCATGGCTTTTTTGTAATATTCCAAAGCCTGAGCATATTCACCCATATCATATAATATATTGCCAAAGAGATTATAGGTATGGGCTTGGTCGTAGAAATCATTTTCCAGCATCAATGTTTCGGCTTCATGGATATATTTCATTGCTTCCTCATTCTGTTTCATTAAAAAATACATATAGGCAGAATTTACTGCACCGGAATAAATGATGTATGGATTACGCATACTGTGTCCTAATTCATAACATTCTAATGCGTATTTGATGCCGGCTGTATCTTTTTTGAGGTAATAGATATTTGCTAAATTGCCTAAAAGCAAAGCGTATTGTTGTTGGAAATTATTTTGTTGTGCCAATTGGATACCTTTATAAAGCCATCGTATGGCACGGTAATAATCGGTTTCAATATTTGCTGAATAGAGTCCGAGACTACCATAGACGGAACAAAGGGTGGAGTCATTATTCAGTTTGGTTGCTAATTCAAGAGAAAGATTCAAGTTTTTTTTGGCTATTTTTTCCCGTCCGCTCATCATTTGCGCTTGTGCTTGGTAGATATATGAATAGAGTTGGAGTAGAGGATTTTTAGTCTTGTCCGCTACGTTTTTCATAATCTCAGCGTAAGTGATGGTTTTGGAATAATCTCCTTTATTTAAATAGTATTGGCATAGAAATTTTAAGGCATCCCCGTTATCAGGTTCTTTCCTAATGATTTCCAACTGTTTCTCAAGGATGACGGGGCGCTTTTGTGCATGTACACAAAAGGATATCCCCAAAAGTAACAGTAAGAAAAGACATTTTAGTTTCATATGCTTTTTTCGATTGAGAGTGCAAATATAATAAAACCTTTAATTTTTCTTGTTCAAAAGTCTTGCATATTTAAAATAAAGTCGTACCTTTGCAACGCTTTCAACAAAAGCACTTCTGAAAGGAAGTTTGGGAGAGGTGGCAGAGTGGTCGATTGCGGCGGTCTTGAAAACCGTTGTACTGCGAGGTACCCGGGGTTCGAATCCCTGTCTCTCCGCAATAAACATTGATAATCAATGATTTATAAGAATTGCACCCGACTTTACACCCAACAATGTAAAGTCGGGTGTTTTGTATTATTTAAGAGTTGGGGGAATTGGGGTTATGAAAAAAACAATGCTTGCGAAAATGAACATATTCTTTTCGCAAGCATTTATCTTTAATAACTTACTACTGTTTTTAATTCTTTTTTGTGTAAGTTTTGCTTTTAGAGGCTCCTTCTTGCTTTACAACTAATGTTGTTTCATTTACGGATATAACATCCAAAATCACTGTACTTCCCGTACTACTTGTGGTACAAGTTGTTATTATACGCTTGTTTGACTTATCATATTCCCATGTGCCTTCAGAATCCCAATAAGTATCTTTTTGCCATGAAGTAGCTGTAATTCGTGACCAAGAGTATGAACATGTACCGTTGATGTTAAAAATTAAATTATGGTTTTCGTCTACAACATTGGCAACATAGTTATTATAATTCCATGTTCCAACAAAAGTTTTATCTATTTTAGAAGATATATTTTCTGCATCATCATCTGAAGAGCAGGATATAAATAAATTGACAAATAATACTGTTGTTAATAAAATCCTAATAGTTTTCATTCTAATAATGCTATTTTATTAATGATGTTACTATATTATTCTCGAAAAATACGTAGGTGTATGAATTGTACATCCATTCTTCTTTGTTTCCTTGTTTTTGCACAGAAGCAGGTTTTCCAAATGCTAATAAGCATTCTTGCTTACTCATGCCCTTTACGACTTCTTTATTCTTGATTTCTGTCCAGTGGGTAATGGTAGGTGCAGGATTAGTAGTTATTGCTTCTAACATTCGCTTGACTGTTTCTTTATGAAGTATTGCAAATTCATTTAAGTACTCTTTGTGCTTCGGCTTTTTTTCAGGTTGTAGCTTCTCAAAAGCAAGTCGTTTTACTAACTTTATAACATTGGTTTCAGCTTCATAGGTGATATTTGAAGCTAAAATCGTAATGATATTATCTGTGACTTTGACCGAAAATAGACAACGATAACGAGATGCACTTTGGGTATTAGTTTGTATAAATTCTAGCATGTATTGCTTTTTGTCATAATCTATATCAAAAGTGCCTTTGTCTTTTTCGGTTTCTGTATTTTCTGATTCCCTATTCTCAATGATCCACAAAAGGGCATTTAAAAAAATTCCTTCTGTTGAAAATGACTTATCAAGGGTATGAAATTCAGAAATAACGGTATTACCTTGAACCTTGGAGTAGGGGGAAGGAAAACTTTCTTGTGCTTGTAAATGTATATGAGTACATAGCACAAGAAAGCAAATACATGTTACGAATTTGTTTGTCATAGTTTTTCAATCTGATATTTTATGATAAGTGCCACATTCGTAATATTCATAAGTGATGCTACCCTCTGTTCCTTTTTCATAGACTTCTATCACAAATGAAGAAGAAGATATACTTTTTACAGTCATGCAGTCGTCTAAATTCCCTTCAAAATCATATGTATAGATTTTTCCATTTTTGTACGTCCATGTGCCTTCTAATTCACCTTCCCATTTTCCATTATAATACTCGTAAGAGGCAAAAGTTCCATCTTCATAGAACGTTACACGTAATTCATCGATAGCTTCATCCGTCCATTCTTCTATAATTTTTCCGTTCTCCTTAATCCAGCCGCTTCCAGTTCCAGATTGCCATGTTCCAATTAAATCATTTGGTGAACCAATATTTTCATCGTCATCTGAACATGCACTAAAGCTTAATGTAAAAATTAATCCTAACAGATATAAGAAATTTGTTTTTTTCATTGTACACTATTTTATTGTTTAATGGAAACCGATACCGATTTTTATTATTTGCAAATCGGTATCGGAATTTGTTGTGAGAAATTAGAATGCGTATCCTAAACTAATCATCCAGTTTTTTTCTTTTGATTCGTTTTGTTTTACTAAACCATTTTGATATGTGATGTTGAAGTTTAATTTTTGATACCAAACACCTATTCCAAATTGAATACCTGCACTGAAACGGTCATAGTCTTCAAGATCACCTAAATTGCAACTATCGTCACCTTCCTTATATTTCCCAAAGACATCATAGTTGGCAAACCCTCCAATACGGGCGTCAATAGCAATGTCATCATTTACTTTATATTTATAACCGAATGTTAGCGGAATTTCCAACTTATTGGCGTTTAACTTAATTTCATCGCCGTCATAGCTGTATTTCCAGCCTTTGGTCGCCAATAACAATCCGGAATTCCAAAACACACCGTTACTACCAATAGGACGGTCAAATGCTATACCGACATTGTAACCGAAAATAGCATCGGGATCATCCCCTTCGTCAACACTAACATTCGCAATATTGGCACCTGCTTTTATGTACCATACAGTACCGGATTTGGCTTTCTTGAATGAGGTGCTTGTTACAACTTGTGCACTTACAGTGGCAGTCATGAATGCTGCCAACGCAAAAAATAAAACTTTTTTCATACGTTCTAAAAATTAATTGTTAATAATACATTATTTTACTGCATCTGAATTTTTTGCTTGATTTCCTCCTAATGACTGCGCAGGATTTACTATGTTATATCTGAACCTAGTTCCATACACTGCTTCTATCCATTTGTAATCTTCTTCCTTTTCAGCAACTTTCCAGTTTTCATATTTGGCTGGAAAACCTATCACTGTGATTTCGATACCTTTTTTCACAGTTCGAATATCAAAGGTGGGGGCGACGATAACATCCGCATCCATTTTTTGTGCAGTAAGATACAGTGCATTGATTTTCAGGTTTTCTACATCCTGCACGGTCATTTTATAAATATCCACTTCGGGAAAAGGCCAAACGGCTTTTTGTCTTTCATTGGTGGTAACATGTAAATCTACAACCAACGGGCGTACGAAAACTTGTTGTTGGGGTTCAATCATACGGCTTTGGGATTGTCTATATTCACCTTTAGACTGTGCAGCCGCATTCTGTGACAATCCGAGAAGGACAGCCACAAAAGCTAAAAGAAAAGAAATCTTTTTCATTTGAAATTAGAAATGCCCGCAATTCCCCAGACGGATTTTAGCAAAAGAAGAGGCGTGGGAACTGTTTTAATTTCTTATCTGTTTCGAGGTATCGCCAAACACCCACCATTCAAATAATAATAGACAGCCCACGCCTTTATAGATATACCTTCCCCTCAACGGGGCAATGTATATACAAAAGAGGTGAGCGTTTTGTTGTCTATTACTCTTGAATGGCTTTGAAAATTGGCGATTTTCGAAACAAGAATAATATTACTAAAAACGCTCTTCGACATATATGTATCTAACCAATTCTTTTTGCAAAGAATGGATAAGACGCTGCAAAGAAAGAGATTTTTTGAATAATCAGCAAATTTTAATGCTGCTTTTTGCTTTTCTGCTACATTCTCAATCCCCTTTTGGGGGTGCTTTCCTCTTTTGGGGTGCGGCTTACACCCAATTTTTCTTTGAGCTCCAGAAACTTCATTTTGAACCATTCGAGTATGGGTATGCCGTCAATGCACAGCCGGAATTTTCCTTTCTCCTGCGGGTTCCTCTCCACGGTTGCCGTCGAGTGCTCCGTCCTGAACTTCTCCCGGTGCTCCTTCGAATAGAGCCTGCCCTTGAACTCCACGGGCTGCAGGCTGACAATCCGCCTTGTCAGTTCTTCGGTGAACCCCACTTCCCGGCATTGTTCGGCTATGGGCAGCAGTTCTGTTACGATAGGGAAATAGGTGTCTATCTGTTCCAGTCTATTGGCGTACCCTGCAATTTTCTGTTGGTAACTCCGGTCTATCTTGTTTATCTCGCTGTTGTGGCGGTGCTCCATTTCCTTTTGTTCCCTCTGTTCGGCTTGTATCTGCTTTTGCAGATCCACAATGTCCTGTCTCAAATTCTCGTTCTCCGCTTCCAGCCTCTTGACCTTGCTGCCGCCCAAAAGAGAACTCACCCCGTCCGCTATGGCTGTGGTTGCGTTCACCGCCGCACCCTTCATCTTCTGCACGTTGATTTCCCCCTTGACCTTTTTCAGCTTCTTCTGCGCTTCCTCTTCCAGCCCCAGCAGGTTTTCTATGTTCTCCTGCAGGCTGTCCTGCCGTTCTACCAGTTCCTTGTAATATTGCGAGGTCGGTATGTGCCTTGCCAGCGAACCGTCTATTCCTCTTTGCAAACCATATTTACACATGGCTTGGGCGTAGGTGTCCTGATAGTGTTTCAGCTTGTGCCTTGCCATGACGTCATCAGCGCACAGCCGCACATCCTGCGTGTTCTTCTTTCTGTACTTCTTCTTCCCGTTCTGTTCGTCTTGTCTGGCTTTCCTGCGCTCCCCGGTCACTATCGGTACGATAGTGGCGTGTATGTGCGGCGTCTTCTCGTCCATGTGCAGGACTGCCGACACGAGATTCCGCTCGCCGTATGTTTCCCGGAGCCATTTCAGGTTGTCGCTGCACCAGCCGTCAAGTCGCCCGTCCGCTTCCATTTGTTTCATGTCCTCGTTGCTTCCGGTGAGCAGCACCCGGATTGCCCTTACCTGGTTGGTACCTATCTTGCGTTTGATGCCTGCCGTCTCTATCCGGTGCGCTATCGCCTGCGTACGGTTCCTCACCCCTTCGGGAAACTGCACCAGTTCCCGGTTCAGGTGCGTTCGCGTTCTGTCCGCATTCTTCGGGTGTACGGTGCGCTCTATGTGTGTGGACATTGCGCCGTCCGCACCCTTTGCCTTTTCCAAATGCAAAACTGCATATCCCATAACTGTAATACATTTTTCGGTTAATACTTCCCCTGCCTTGCTTCCATGCCGCATGGCTCACGGGGTTTCAAAAGGGGCGGCGTCCCTTTTGCTCATTGGGGCTTTTTTAGCGATGCTTGCATTGCGTGAAGAAAAAGCCCTAATGAGCTATGGCTTTTTTCAAAGCCTTCCGTTGGCATGTGCGGTTACATCCTGATGCCTTTGCCTTTCCTCTCCGGTTGCCCTGCCTGCCGTTGACTTTTCTCCGGTTCCGGCTTCTCCTGCCACCGTTCCGCTTGTCCTGACCGTTTACCACAGAGGAAGTCGTTCAGGTCGTTGTAGCCTCCGTATATGTGCGATGCGTCCCGTATGCGCATCCCGTATTCCTCCCGCAGTTCCTGAACGGCTTCCATTCCCGCCTTGTCGTTGTCAAGGAAACAATGGATGTGTTCGTAATCGCCCAATGGGCGGATTGCTTTGGAAAGGTTGGCAGTCGAGTTCAGCACGATGTAGTCCTGCCCGTCAAGTTCGGGGCGTTCGGGACACCTTTCCAGCCGAAGGGTGAGAAAGGAGAGGTAGTCCATGAAGCCCTCGAAGAGGTAGCAGGTCTCCTTCGTCTGTCCCTGCCGTATGTGGGTGATGTCCTTCGGTGCTATGCACCCCTTGAAGAATTTGTTGCGTATCTCGTAGCCTTCCGAACGGTTGGGAAAACCGACGGCAAAGTAGGGCTTGCCGTCGGTTTGATAGCGCACCTCGCAACATTCTCTTTTTGCCAGTTCCGTATTTATCCCCCTCTGCCGCAGATAGGAGAATAGGGCGGGGGAAGAAAGCGGCACCACCTCCAACTGTCGGAAGCTCGGTTTGGAGAAAGGTTGCCCGCCAAAAGAGAAGGAGACCGGGCGCACGTTTGGTGCCTGCTCCGCTATCCTTTCCAAGAGGTAGGGCAGGCTGTCGGATGCGTAGAGCTCCTGTGCCAGTGCGATGATGTTCCCGCCCCTGCCCGCGCCAAAGTCATACCATAGGTTGCGTTCGGTGTTCACCTTGAAGGACGGTTCGCCCTCGTCCCTGAAAGGTGACTTGTACCATAGGCTATTGCCCTGCCGTCTTACCGGGCTGTAGCCAAGACTGTGCAGATATTCCTCTATGCGTATCCGCTTCGCTTCATTCGTATTCATGTGGGTTTCTGTTTAAGTGGATATTGTTTTTGGTTTTCGCCCGTGCCTTTTGCATGCTGCGGGCTGCATCCGCTTTACTTTATTTCGCTATATATATGCACCCTGACCAAAGTAAAGTGGTTTCCGGGCTGTCATGCCCGTGCTGTTTTTCCTGTCAGGCGGTGTGAACATCTTTTTTTGTTTTCGCCCGTACCTCTCTATATGTTACGGGCTATATCCACTTTACTTTATTTCCGTATATATATGGTACGGGACTAAAGTAAAGTGGTTCCCATGTCATACCGCTAATAGTGGAAATCGGGCTTGAAGGTGTATTTCCTGCCGTTCTCCTGCACTATCATCCGTTTGTTCTTCAATAGGGTGATGAGGTCTGTCACCCTGTTTCCGCCAAGTTTGACACCCACAGAGGCGTAGGCATCCCTCAATACTCCCGCAAGTTCCTTGTAGCCGTATTCGTCTTTCAGGGTGAATGCGGCTTCCAGTGCGATGCGGTGCTGCTGCTCGCTGATGTCCTTGTTGGGGTCGAATTTCCCCCTCCTCCCTTTACCCGGCTCCTTCTCCTTGAACTGGTAGCCGTCCAGCAGTTCGGGCAGTGCCTCCTCATTGATACGGAATGCGAACGGTTCGAAGTCCACCGCCCTGATGTGTGCGGTTTTAACCTTGCTTATGTCGGGGTTATTCTCGTCCTTCTCCACTTGCAGCACGGTTTCCGCCTTGTTGCTTAGCTCGGTTCCGATATGCCCCCTTGCGTTCTCGTCCCCCTTGTTCTGGTGCAGGACAGTATGGATGTGGATGTCCCTTTCCCCCGTCCATGTCATCAGATAGGAGATTACCGTTGTGGACTCACCGGGGCTGTTGATGTCATGCACCATGTCCCGTATTCCGTCAATGACTACCAGCCCGATATTCTCGGTGCGGTAGATTGCCTCCCTCACGATTGCTATGCGCTCTTCGGGCGTGTACTTCCTTAGGACGAGGAATTCAAGGTCTTCATGGTTTCTGTCTGCGGGCAGTCCCGCCATGCGCAATATCCGTTTTGCCACCTTTGCGCAGTGGTAGGTGCTTTGCTCGGTGTCCACATAGAGTATTTTCCGCTTGTTTTCGGGCAGTTCAGCCGTGTAGCTTAGTACCGTCCCGTTTTTCAACGCAGCCGCCACGATTGCGGAGACATTGAACGTCTTCTTGCTCTTGGCTTTTCCGATTGACGCGCTGAAATTCCCCAGTGTGCCGATGACGGAACCCCGCACTTTCAGGATTTCGGGTGCCTTCTCGTATTCGTCCGAAAGGTCGAGCCGTGAGGCTTGCCATAGGATTACCGCCTCTTCGGGCGTGATGTTTCTTTCCTTGTTGTCCATACCGCACCTCCCTATCTGCGTCCCCCGCTTTTACGTCCTGCCAGTTCAAGCGCCATGTCCGCATCTACGATGATTTTGCGTCCTATCTGCGTAATGGCTCTGTCTATCCTCCCGCTTTTCTTGATGCGGTTTGCTGTGGGTATGCTGCACCCGAACAGCCGGGCTATGCCGCCTATCCCGTACACATACTTCTTTTCCTTGTCGGCTGCCGGTTGGGCTGGCTTCGTTCCGCTTCCCTGCAAGGCGTGCCGGTTCAAGAATATGAACTCTTCGCCCGTCATCTGCCATACGGGCTTTGATAAAAGGTCTCTAATTTCCATATCAGAATGAAATTAACGTTTGTACTGTAAGCCCTGCGCATGGGCTTTTTACCTCGTTCGAACAGTGCAAAGTTAGTTCCGGGTACGGGTGGTAAGGATGTGGATAGCGTGATTGTGGTGTCACGCTATCTCACTAAATATCAGAAGATAATAAAGAGTGGTGGAATTTATTTTGAGTGGTAAAAGTGGTCGTGTCGTGGAATGTCGTTGCATATCACCGACTATCGGAATATTGACCGCATTTCCTTGGCGAATTCCTGATTGCTGTCACTGGCTAAATCGGTACGGGGAACGGGTGCCTTGTATTTGGACTTGTAGTATGCATCGTCTATTCCCAGCAGGTTCATGATGTCCTCTTTCCATTTCTCTCTGTCCGGCTTGGGCAGCGTTTCACCCATAAGGAAAATGAGATAGCATACACGTGCTTTCTCCCTCGGTCTTATTTTCAGCCTGCCTTCGCACGGTTGCAGGTTCATGTTGGCGTAGAAGTCCAGTTCTGAAACGGCTTCGAACTGCTCGCCGTTGCATCTTTCGTAAACGGCTGACAAAAGTTTCATGGGGAAGTAGGCGGTTTGGCTTGTCGGTGTGGTGGCTGCTTCCTTTTCCTCCCCCTCCTTTTTCTTTTGGTCGGTCAGGTATTTTTCAAGGATTGCCAATAGTGAGCCACCCAGCCTGCAAATGTCCCCGCAACGGTTTTTCAGGCATTGCAGGGCTTCCCGCCTTGCCTGTCCCTTCTGTTTGTACAGTTCATCCAGTTTGGCTTTCTCCTTGTCGTATTCCCGTTTGCACCGTTCATACCTTCTTTCCAGCAGTTCCTCTTCCTGACGGTCGTGTTCCCTGAAGCCTACCGCTTCCAAAGAGCCGTTGGCTTCCATGAGTTCCCGGTAATATCCGTTTGTGACTTTCATCTGTCTGTCGATGTCCCAGTCAAAACGGCTTTCATGCTGTCGGCAGACATATCCGGTATCGAGACGGTCAAAAAACTCCCTGCAGGCGTTGTAAGTCGAGATGTTGCTCTCAATCTCACGTTTCAGGCTGTTCAGCAATATGGAGAAGTGTGCGGCGTCCATTTCAAGCATGAGGCTGATGAGTGCCGTCTCAAAGGTCTGCGTGTCCCCGTACTCTCCGTAAAAGCCGGAAATGAATTGCTGCTTCTCAAAAGAGAAACTGCCTCCGGACATTATTTCGGTGTATATCTTGTTGAGTTTCCCGTAGCGAGGTATCATTGACGTTATTCTATCTTCCATGATATTATTGTGATTACAGTTGGTTGAATTTGTTCATCGCATTAGCCTTGATGTCGTCGGCTATGTCTATGTATGGTTTCATAGCTTTGTAGTCGCTGTGCCCCGTCCATTTCATCACCACTTGTGCGGGAATGCCGAGCGCAAGTGCGTTGCAGATGAATGTCCGTCTTCCGGCATGGGTTCCCAGCAGAGCGTATTTGGGTGTGACGGTGTCTATGCGTTCGTTTCCCTTGTAGTAGGTTTCCCTTACCGGATCGTTGATTTCCGCAAGTTCTCCCAATTCTTTCAAATAATCGTTCATCTTCTGATTGCTGATGACCGGAAGTGCCTTATGGTTTTCAAAGTGCACGCCTTTGTATTTATCCAATATCGCCTTGCTGTGGTTGTTCAACTCTATGATAAGGCTGTCCGCAGTCTTGACGGTGGTTACTTCTATATGGTCGGGCTTGATGTCGCTCCGTTTGAGGTTGTACACGTCTGAATAGCGCAGCCCGCTGAAACAGCAGAACAGAAAGACGTCCCTTACCCGTTCGAGATATTGTTTGGTCGGGGGTATCTTGTAGTCTTTCAGTCTGTTCAGTTCCTCCCATGTGAGGAATATCACTTTCTTGGGCGTGTTTTTCAGCTTGGGTTTGAAACTGTCGTAAGCCATGTTCTGATTGTGCCCTTTCTTGAAGCTCCACCGCAGGAACCATTTCAGGAAGGCTATCTGCTTGCCTATGGTGCTGTTACGCATGTCCTTCTTGTTACGCAGGAAGTCCACATAGTCATTCAGACCGTTTTCGGTGAACGTGTCAAAGGAAAGTTCATCCCTGAACTGTTTCAGGTGGTTCTTTACCGCAGCGAATTTTTCGTAGGTTGCGTCTGTCCAGTCGTTCTGTTTTCCGCATTCCCTTACAAACTCCTCGAACGCCTCCCAAAAGCTGGTTTTAGGTTCTTCGGCTGTTTCTTGCTCTGTGGCTGGTGCATCCTTCATCCTTGCATTGAAGCTGTCCTTTATCTGTGCAGGTGTGGGTAGTACGTTCTGTACTTCAAACTCCTTGAAGATATTCTGTATCTCCGTGTACTGCCTTAGCAGGTCTGCATTGATTTCAGATGCGCTTTGCTTCAGCTTGTTTGTGCATCCGTTCTTTACCCTTTGTTTGTCCGCATCCCATTTGGCAGCGTCAATGCGGTAGCCCGTTGTAAACTCTATGCGCTGGCTTGCGAATATCACACGCATACGGATAGGCACATTCTCTATGATTGGCACCCCGTTTTTCTTCCGGCTTTCCAGTGCGAAAATGATGTTTCTTTTGATATTCATAATTGGGTGTGTTTGAAAATTGACACCCAAAAATACACCCAAAAATTGAGATATGCAAAGATATTAAGAGATATTTTATTTTCTGTTTGCTTTGTAATAACTTGGTAATTAACAAGATATTACGAGTTTGTGATATTGTTTGAAATGGTAGGTGATAGAATCTGTCTCTCCGCTGAACTAACCGGACAAAACCGGACAGAAAGCAGCCAAGTCCCACAGATTCAACGATTTGTGGGACTTTTTTATCCCCTTATGTCTGCCCTACCGGACATCATTTAGACCCTAAAAGACAAAGTTAGTAACCTAACTCGTACCCCCGACAACTGAAAGTCCAAAAGGGGTACACTTAGTCCGAAATTGGCGAACTTCTGTCGCTATTTGGCGAGCCTGTATAAACTTCACTTTGAGTTAATTACCGTAGTTTTGTAACCCCAAAAAGTGAGTTTATGAAGAGTACATTTTCCGTTCTTTTCTTTGTGAAAAAGGACAAGCAAAAAATCAATGGCAGTTACCCTATTTTTGTCCGCATCACGATTGATGGTGTGGCAAGCCGTTTTAATTCCAAGCTGGACGTTCAACCCAAACTTTGGGACGGTAAGGCAGGCAAAGCCGCCGGACGTTCTGCGGAAGCTATCCGTATCAACCGTTTGCTGGATGATATAAACGCATCCCTTAATACCATTTATCACGAACTGCAAAGGCGTGACAATTATGTTACCGCCGAAAAAGTGAAGAATGAATTTTTAGGGCATAGCGAGAACCACGATACCATCCTTAACCTTTTCCAAAAGCATAATGACGATGTGAAACAGTTGGTCGGCATATCTAAAACGATTGCTACTTATCGCAAATATGAAGTGACCCGCCGCCATCTTGCCGAGTTCATCCAAAGCAAATATAACCTGTCGGATATTTCTATAAAGGAAATAACCCCGATGTTCATTACTGACTTCGAGTTATATTTGCGTACCACCTGTAAATGTGGTTATAATACGACTGCCAAGTTCATGCAGTTCTTCAAGCGCATTATCCTGATAGCCCGTAATAACGGCATCTTGGTAGGCGACCCGTTCGCCAACTATAAAATACGTTTGGAGAAAGTGGATAGAGGGTATTTGACAGAGGACGAAATAAAAATCATCCTCAAAAAGAAGATGGTTTCCGAGCGATTGGAACAGGTGCGTGATGTTTTTATCTTTTCCTGTTTCAGTGGTTTGGCTTATGTGGATGTTGCAAATTTAAAGGAAGATAATATCCGCAAGTCCTTTGACGGTAATTTATGGATAATTACGAAACGCCAAAAAACAAATACAGACGTGAATGTTCCCTTGCTGGATATTCCTAAAATGATATTGGAAAAATACAAAGGTAAATTGCCGAATGGAAAGGTACTTCCTATTATCAGTAATCAGAAACTAAATGCGTATTTGAAAGAAATAGCGGATGTATGCGGAATTAAAAAGAACTTGACATTTCACCTTGCAAGACATACATTTGCCACGACAACCACACTTGCTAAAGGTGTGCCCATTGAAACAGTCAGCAAGATGTTGGGACACACCAATATAGAAACGACACAGATATACGCCCGCATTACCAATAACAAAATTAGTAACGATATGCAGGGGCTTGACAAGAAGTTTGTCGGCATTGAAAAAATCTACAAAGAAGTATCTATGAAATAGGTATATAGGGAACTTATCACAATTTGTGATAAGTCCCTTTATGCTTTCAATTACTCACCATTAAATAATAACATTATGGACTTACAAATCATTCAAAGCAAGATTTATGAAATCAGAGATTGCCGGGTTATGCTTGATAGTGACCTTGCGGCACTTTATCAGGTGGAAACAAAAGCCTTGAAACAGGCTGTCAAACGTAATATTGAACGTTTCCCAAGTGATTTTATGTTTGAACTGACAAAGGAAGAAGTAGAATGTTTAAGGTCACAAATTGTGACCTTAAAGAATAATCCTGATGAAACGGAAGAAAAAACCAGTTCAAAACGTGGCAAACATACTAAATATTTGCCCTATGTTTTCACGCAAGAGGGAATAGCCGCCCTGTCCGGTGTACTGCGCAGCCCTATTGCCATACAGGTGAATATTTCTATCATGCGGGCATTTGTAGCCTTGCGTCAAATGATTACAGGTTATCAGGAGTTACTAAAGCGCATTGAAGAACTGGAAGAAAGTACGGATGCACAATTCAGCGAGGTTTATCAAGCACTTACCCAGTTACTAAGCAAGCCCGAACCGAAGCCACGCAAACCGATAGGATATAGAACTTATGACGAATAACAGTTTAAGGTATTCGGTTGTCTAAGGGGTGTTACCAGTGATACCCCTTTTTCAGTTCCCTAAAGTAATGTATCTCAATCACAAATTTTAGCAAAGTTACAGCCCGGCAGGGACAAATACCAAATCCGAGCCGTTCCGGTTTTCTAAAAAATCTCCACACCTACGGGTCGTATTTTTTGAAAAGATATGGTTGAAGTCCCCGCCAAACTGTGGGTGTCCGGCAAAATTTCTTATTGTTTAATTTAAAATTCAGTAGTCATGAAAACAACAGAATTTACCATGCCGGAAATCACTATCTCCTATAAAGACAATGTAAAAGCATCCGAAAGGGTGAAAATACTCTCATCCGAAACGTCCTATTCTTATCTGAAACCGTTCTATGCGGAATGTATGGAACACCACGAAGAAAGTTATGTAATGTTCCTCAATCGGGCTAATAAGGCTTTGGGCGTTTCCCTTATCTCTAAAGGCGGCATGGCTGAAACGGTTATGGACGTGAAAATCATCCTGCAAACAGCCCTGAAAGCTCATGCTTCGGGGATTATCCTCTCACATAACCACCCATCGGGCAACCTCAAACCGAGCGAACCGGACAAACAAATAACCTCAAAAATAAAGGAAGCCTGCAAGGTCTTGGATTTACACCTGTTAGACCATATCATCCTAACAGAAGAAAGTTATTACAGTTTTACGGACGAGGGGCTTATCTAAGCCCTTTTTTTACTCTCTCATTACCCAATACAAAAAGCCTGATGGCTTTTACTTCTATCCTCTCAAACAAGAGAAAAATTTTCCCTAAAACTGATTGGAACATTGTCAAAGGTATATCCGTGCCTGTTACTGTTCAAATTATTTTTTAGAAATCTCCACACCTGCGGGTAGTATTTCATAAATAATAATTTGCCCTGTACCATTCCCGAACCTTTGAAAAGACAATGTTCCCATTCAGTTAAAGGAAAAATTTATGTGGTGGGCGACAAGCGATGTAAACAATTAAAATTCAAAAGTCATGGAAGCAGTAACATTATCAGAAGCAAGAGTTTATGTAGGCACATACGCCCGGTATAACAACGGTTCACTTTTCGGCAAGTGGTTAGACCTGTCCGACTATTCGGATAAGGACGAGTTTTTGGAAGCGTGCCGGGAACTGCACAAGGACGAGCAAGACCCGGAATATATGTTTCAGGATTACGAGAATGTACCCGAAAGCCTGATTTCCGAAAGCTGGTTGTCTGATAAGTTCTTTGAAGTGCGGGATGCCATCGAGAAACTAAGCGAAACCCAGCAGGAAGCGTTTTTCGTATGGTGCGACCACCACAACAGCGATATAAGCGAGGAAGATGCGGACGACCTTGTTTCTTCTTTTGAGGATGATTATCAGGGGGAATATAAGGACGAGGAAGATTACGCCTATGAAATCGTAGAGCAATGTTACGAACTGCCGGAGTTCGCAAAGACCTATTTTGATTATTCGGCTTTTGCCCGTGACCTGTTTATGACTAATTACTGGATGGAAGATGGTTTTGTTTTCCGTTGTGCCTGATTACTAACCGGGTGGAGAAATTCACCCGCAACACACCAAGACAATGAAAGTATATAATAAGATAGCGACTTTTTTACGATGGTTCATACTTGCTTTTATCATCTATCAGGCAGCCACCAGCACCGCCGGAATATGGATAGCCCTAACCATAGGCTTTTTAATTATCCGGTTCGTACTCCGGCTGTTTATCTCCGCCGTTTACCTGTTTTGTATGGCGTTCATTTTTATTGTGCTGCTTTTACTTCTGATTATCTGATAACTCATTATAAATTATAGCAATATGGAAAGTTTAAACAAAAACGGGGTAAGCATTACCCAAACACCGGGAGAAGAAAAGTATGTAAAATACTGTTTAGGAGTATTCAGGGGACAAATTTATTATCAGCATCACTATTGCCATACAGATGGAGCTGTTCAGAAAGGTGGCTAAACTACTTGAGGAATATTGCAGGTGTAGAACGAATGGCTAATCTAAAAGAAACAATTATACGGGCAAATTTACCTTATTAATATTTTCATACATAAATGCAAAATAAAAGTAGTAAGAAAGTAATACTTTATAATTTAACAATTGACGATTATTCTTTTTGCTAAATCTATAGGCAACAATTTAGAATGAAAATAAATTCTTCCTCCTTCTATTTTAGATATTGTTACACTTAAATTCTCTTGATGATGTGTTTCTGATAAAGCTATAAGCCTATTTGCTGGTTCTATAAATTCATTTGATGCTATAGTCGTAAACTTTTTGAATACATCTAATGTCAAATTATATACATCGAAAATAAATAGAGAAACATCAAAAGGCTCTTCTACTCTGCCAATTTCTCCTCTTATTTTAGCATTAAATGTATTTGAAGATGATAATTTGTTTTTAGAACACATTGTTTGAACTTCATACCAACAGTCTGTATT